>Ga0302252_1000198_pt1 | contig 69679 bp, 61 predicted proteins | sample AAG_RA_Leu_MG_FD_193511 | JGI IMG/M metagenome (GOLD analysis project Ga0302252, IMG submission 193511) | Enriched activated sludge microbial communities from anaerobic digester in WTTP, New Holstein, Wisconsin, United States - AAG_RA_Leu | ecosystem: Engineered > Bioreactor > Anaerobic >... | reverse complement strand
ACTCACAATGTAATTTGTCCCATCAAGATTAATATACTTCGAGCGAAACATCCACGAGAACAAGGATTGAAACCAAACCGGGGAGAATGGCAGGGAGCACACCCAAAACTTCGAGCGAAACATCCACGAGAACAAGGATTGAAACCGGAAACCTTCAAGAATATGCAAAGAAGATGCGCACTTCGAGCGAAACATCCACGAGAACAAGGATTGAAACCTCGCATATCTTCAGGAGATTTTTGCTTGGCTTATTTCACTTCGAGCGAAACATCCACGAGAACAAGGATTGAAACCAAACCGTCCCAGACTGTAGGGATGATAACCGATCTTCGAGCGAAACATCCACGAGAACAAGGATTGAAACCAAAGTTTTTTGGCACGTGTTGTTTGGGGTATATACTTCGAGCGAAACATCCACGAGAACAAGGATTGAAACATTATTACATGCCCACCCATCGCCCTCAAAATACGCTTCGAGCGAAACATCCACGAGAACAAGGATTGAAACCGAAATACGTACTGGTGGGCGTTGGTCTGCCGGCGGAAGCTTCGAGCGAAACATCCACGAGAACAAGGATTGAAACGGGCATAGTGCGGGTTTGAAGCAGACGGGTCTTGACTTCGAGCGAAACATCCACGAGAACAAGGATTGAAACGACTTTTTGGCCAACGCGTTCATAGAAAATCGCTATACTTCGAGCGAAACATCCACGAGAACAAGGATTGAAACCCCGTTCTTTCTGCCTCTTTCAGCGCCTCCGTATATCCTTCGAGCGAAACATCCACGAGAACAAGGATTGAAACTGCTACTGCGGGAGTGGATCAGCTATGACTTCATCTTCGAGCGAAACATCCACGAGAACAAGGATTGAAACTGAATCCCACAGAAGGATTAGATGTTGATCATATCAACTTCGAGCGAAACATCCACGAGAACAAGGATTGAAACCACCCTCTCGACTTTGAGGCGCTGGGCGCTGGTGCTCGACTGCGAGCGAAACATCCACGAGAACAAGGATTGAAACACCGAATCTGTTTCATTGCTTCTCCTTTTGTGCACTTCGAGCGAAACATCCACGAGAACAAGGATTGAAACGTGGTACAACAGATTGGATCACCCAAGAACTCGAAGCTTCGAGCGAAACATCCACGAGAACAAGGATTGAAACTGGCTCTCCCAATGCCAAAGAAGAACTCGGTCAACTTCGAGCGAAACATCCACGAGAACAAGGATTGAAACCGGAACCAGCCGAGAGATCCGGGATCGGTGATCCCTTCGAGCGAAACATCCACGAGAACAAGGATTGAAACTTATCAGGCCAATCTTGACATGTCGGTCGTGAAAAACGCTTCGAGCGAAACATCCACGAGAACAAGGATTGAAACCTTCACCACCAGAATAATCGCTGGACCGACCCCTTCTTCGAGCGAAACATCCACGAGAACAAGGATTGAAACAGGGAGGATAAGTAATGGCAACAAAACATTATGCACTTCGAGCGAAACATCCACGAGAACAAGGATTGAAACCATCCTTATAGCGCTGCAAGGTCACGGCAATATAGTCTTCGAGCGAAACATCCACGAGAACAAGGATTGAAACGTCTCAACGCTCAGCTCTTCGCCAGTTTCGGCGTTGCCTTCGAGCGAAACATCCACGAGAACAAGGATTGAAACTCAGTTTCATCCTTTTCACCTTTCGGCAGGGTGGGCTTCGAGCGAAACATCCACGAGAACAAGGATTGAAACACGTGGTAAACACGCAGTAATCCACGACCGAGTACTTCGAGCGAAACATCCACGAGAACAAGGATTGAAACAGTTTTTGAGCGCGATAAACGTCTTCCTCAAAGGTCTTCGAGCGAAACATCCACGAGAACAAGGATTGAAACTGTAATCCGCTGGATTCATTACCATCTGTCCTTTTCTTCGAGCGAAACATCCACGAGAACAAGGATTGAAACTCCAATGGTGGAAGAAATTTGGTCATTTTTTCAACCTTCGAGCGAAACATCCACGAGAACAAGGATTGAAACCCGGATATGCGGAGTTGATAGCCCCCGCGGTACCCACTTCGAGCGAAACATCCACGAGAACAAGGATTGAAACCAAGGGCAGTTACGCCCAGTGATTGCCCATCTCGACTTCGAGCGAAACATCCACGAGAACAAGGATTGAAACTTGGTCCTCCTCAGGCCATGCGTCGAATTGACACCCTTCGAGCGAAACATCCACGAGAACAAGGATTGAAACCAGCAGGATAATGAGATCAAATTGTCGAAGGCTGCACTTCGAGCGAAACATCCACGAGAACAAGGATTGAAACTTAGTGGCCTCTGCGCTTGCGGTTTTGAAAACCATCCACTTCGAGCGAAACATCCACGAGAACAAGGATTGAAACAGATCGTCACTAGCACCTGAGAAAGAGATGGAGTTTGCTTCGAGCGAAACATCCACGAGAACAAGGATTGAAACCAGGATTCCGGGGTGACCGGGGGAGCCGCATTTTACTTCGAGCGAAACATCCACGAGAACAAGGATTGAAACCGTCTCCGATCTCCCACCCGACGACGTCATCAGCGCTTCGAGCGAAACATCCACGAGAACAAGGATTGAAACGTGCTGCGCTCGGGCCGTAGTTTGCACTTGTATTACTTCGAGCGAAACATCCACGAGAACAAGGATTGAAACCCGGTGCCAGCGCAGACGAACCCGCCCGCCTCTGCTTCGAGCGAAACATCCACGAGAACAAGGATTGAAACTGTGCCCGCCGGCTCTGATGGCGACACCTACACCGCCTTCGAGCGAAACATCCACGAGAACAAGGATTGAAACCTTCAGAAAGCATGGTGCCTGACACGGAAAGGCATGGACTTCGAGCGAAACATCCACGAGAACAAGGATTGAAACTCTGAAACAGGAACAGCAATTGAGAAAGGATGCGACTTCGAGCGAAACATCCACGAGAACAAGGATTGAAACAGCACAGATTCCGAGGGTCAGATCGTCAGCATAGCTTCGAGCGAAACATCCACGAGAACAAGGATTGAAACCACCTCACAAAATTGTTGTAAGGTATCATACCCTCATTGCTTCGAGCGAAACATCCACGAGAACAAGGATTGAAACTTCGTTTGATTGTATCGGGTGCTAACATGGTTTCACCTTCGAGCGAAACATCCACGAGAACAAGGATTGAAACAATATACCCCAAGACAACATTAGATTGTAGCAAAGCTTGCTTCGAGCGAAACATCCACGAGAACAAGGATTGAAACTTCGTTTGATTGTATCGGGTGCTAACATGGTTTCACCTTCGAGCGAAACATCCACGAGAACAAGGATTGAAACTCATAGGAAAAGTGTTCTACACAAGAAAAGAAGCACTTCGAGCGAAACATCCACGAGAACAAGGATTGAAACATTCATCTTCTTCTTCGCCTTCGATCCTACAATCATCTTCGAGCGAAACATCCACGAGAACAAGGATTGAAACAACTCTATGAAGAGTATCAAGCGGTTATGCCAGACTTCGAGCGAAACATCCACGAGAACAAGGATTGAAACTCCACATTGATGAAACACTCTCTGTGTTCATTCCCTTCGAGCGAAACATCCACGAGAACAAGGATTGAAACCTGTTGGTTCCGATGTTGGTTCAACAGACATTAAACTTCGAGCGAAACATCCACGAGAACAAGGATTGAAACCACCATGCGCCCGTGCCATAACCAGCCGGTGTATCTTCGAGCGAAACATCCACGAGAACAAGGATTGAAACTCATTTCCGGTATAGTATAGTCTCCATTGATCCCCCTTCGAGCGAAACATCCACGAGAACAAGGATTGAAACTGAAAACCACGGTATCACCCCTCGACAACCCACACGCTTCGAGCGAAACATCCACGAGAACAAGGATTGAAACTCCCGACGGTGGGAAAATGTCGCAGAATTTCCGTACTTCGAGCGAAACATCCACGAGAACAAGGATTGAAACCGCCGGATCTGCGGTAGTGGACGATGTGACGCTTTCCCTTCGAGCGAAACATCCACGAGAACAAGGATTGAAACTTGATAACACCAGATCGGAATTTGGAACCATTACCTTCGAGCGAAACATCCACGAGAACAAGGATTGAAACAACAACGAATTTCATTTCAACATAGACCTTGCCGCACTTCGAGCGAAACATCCACGAGAACAAGGATTGAAACCAAAAACCACTAAAATACCGCTTACCAGGTGGACCTTCGAGCGAAACATCCACGAGAACAAGGATTGAAACCACCTCACAAAAAGATTGTTGTAAGGTATCATACCCTCTTCGAGCGAAACATCCACGAGAACAAGGATTGAAACAAAGATGGCTGAAAAGAAAGAGCGTAAGCCAGACGACTTCGAGCGAAACATCCACGAGAACAAGGATTGAAACTGATAAGGAACATGGTCTGAGATGATTAATATGTACCTTCGAGCGAAACATCCACGAGAACAAGGATTGAAACCGCAGTGCGTCAATTTCTTTTTTTTCCATTTCGTCTCTTCGAGCGAAACATCCACGAGAACAAGGATTGAAACAAATCGTGCAGATGAATAATACACCCGCAATACTGTAAACTTCGAGCGAAACATCCACGAGAACAAGGATTGAAACCACCCTTGACGAGCAACCCGCCGTCCTTCTCGATGCTTCGAGCGAAACATCCACGAGAACAAGGATTGAAACTCACCGGCTACAAATGCATAATACTATATTCTGGCTTCGAGCGAAACATCCACGAGAACAAGGATTGAAACTTTTGCTTCGAGTTCTGCAATCTGTTCATTCAATTCTGCTTCGAGCGAAACATCCACGAGAACAAGGATTGAAACCCAAACACTACGACTATCAATGATTTCGAGTACCCTTCGAGCGAAACATCCACGAGAACAAGGATTGAAACCCTTTTGACCCGGGCGCACCGCTCGGATAAAACACTTCGAGCGAAACATCCACGAGAACAAGGATTGAAACAAACCACTTGGAAAAGAAGCCCAAAATGAGAGTTTCTTCGAGCGAAACATCCACGAGAACAAGGATTGAAACCAAGCCGGGCGACAATTACCTATATTACCTATAGGCTTCGAGCGAAACATCCACGAGAACAAGGATTGAAACAGCCATCGTGCGAATGACTGAATACAAGATAATTCCCTTCGAGCGAAACATCCACGAGAACAAGGATTGAAACCCGTCAACCGTGAGGTGTTTGTTTTCCGCCTCTTGCTTCGAGCGAAACATCCACGAGAACAAGGATTGAAACCCCGAAAGACCACTGTTGCGTGCGATGTTATAGGACTTCGAGCGAAACATCCACGAGAACAAGGATTGAAACTCGGACACACCTGCTTGAACCCAGCAAAGTTACCCCTGCTTCGAGCGAAACATCCACGAGAACAAGGATTGAAACATGTAAGACCGCAATGCAGTCCCTTCTCCCCCGTAACCTTCGAGCGAAACATCCACGAGAACAAGGATTGAAACCCTATCCGGCGGTTAAGATTGAACAGAACGCCGTAAATACTTCGAGCGAAACATCCACGAGAACAAGGATTGAAACATCGCTAACTGCCAATCAGCCATTGGGTAAATGTCCTTCGAGCGAAACATCCACGAGAACAAGGATTGAAACCCCGATTCATGAGGTTGATCCACCCCTGTTTTTTCTTCGAGCGAAACATCCACGAGAACAAGGATTGAAATATGATGTACTGCGCGCCCTGGTAAGTGTAAGTAATCTTCGAGTGGCACATTCATCAGAACAAGGACGATTTTACATAATCTCCGCGAAAAAGATTCTTGCATTCCAAACAATCCCCCAATCCCTATATTCCCGGACAACAGATCTGTTCACATGGCAGTCCACCCCATCGAGGAGCGCTACGGCACAAAGGAGATGCGTGCCGTCTGGAGTGAGAAAAACCGGTTCGCCTGCATCGTGGCGGCCGAGGTCGCGCTGGCAAAAGCCGAGGCCTACCACGGCATGATCCCTGCAGCGGCAGCAGGAGAGATCGAGAGCACGGCAAAGAACGCGTCGCTCGAGCGGGCGAAGGCGATCGAGCTCGAGATCAGCCACGACATGATGGCAATCGTCAAGTCGATCTCGGAAGTAACAGGCGAGTCCGGGCGGTGGGTGCATTACGGCGCAACGAGCAACGATATCCTCGATACCGCGACCGGCCTCCAGCTCGGGCAGTCGCTCGGCCTGATCGATACAAAACTCCGGAAACTCCTCGCGGTCCTCCTGAAGCGGGCGGAAGAGAACAAGACGCTGGTCTGTATCGGCCGCACTCACGGGCAGCATGGCGTCCCCACGACTTACGGGCTCCGCTTTGCCATCTGGGCAAGCGAGGTCGGCCGGCACATCGAGCGTCTCGGGCAGATGCGCCCCCGGGTCGTTGTCGGGCAGATGACCGGGGCGGTCGGGACGCAGGCAGCGATGGGTAATAAGGGAATGGAGGTGCAGGCAACGATGATGGCAAACTTGGGGATTGGATCGGTGGACGTCTCCAACCAGGTAATTGCCCGCGACCGGTACGCGGAGTATTTCATGTTCTGCGCGAACGTTGCAACAACCCTCGACAAGATCGGCGTCGAGATCCGCTCGCTCCAGCGGACCGAGATTGGCGAAGTCGAGGAAGCGTTCGGTAAGAACCAGGTAGGTTCCTCGACCATGCCTCACAAGCGCAACCCGATAAAAAGCGAGCAGGTCTGCGGTCTTGCCCGTATCGTACGCTCTGCCGTGGAACCGGCGCTCCAGAACAACACCCTCTGGGACGAGCGGGATTTGACAAACTCCTCGTGCGAGCGGGTGCTCTTTCCGGAGTCCTCAATCCTCACCGATCACTGCCTCCGGCTCATGGCGGGTGTCATTGAAGGGCTCGTCATCAGGAAAGATGCGATCCGCAGGAACCTTGAGTTCCTGCACGGGATCAACATGGCCGAGTCAGTGATGATCGAGCTGACAAAGAAGGGCATGAGCCGGCAGGACTCCCACGAGAAGATCCGGGTCGCGAGCATGCAGGCCCTTTCCGAGGGAAAACCGCTTGCCGATATCCTTGCACACGATCCTGATGTTGTCCGCTTCTGTTCAAGGGATGAGATTGCAGCGCTCCTCTCACCCGACACCTACATCGGGACAGCAGTGCAGCAGGTGGAGCGGGTGGTACAGAAACTTTCCCCGCTCGTTGCCTGATCCGCTGATCCTGTCCTGTGTATGAAAAGCTTCGAGTGCCTCCCGTTTCGTAAAGAGCGGTGGGCACCGGGCGTCGGCCGGATAGAATATTTATAACCCTTCCCGGATAATACGACACTACTCATGGATCGATCTCTCTCGGTTGCAGGGCATACCCTGTCGCACACGGAAATCGTGCGGCTTTTTGTGATTGCCTCACTCACTCTCTCGTGTATTTTCATCACGTCCATCTCGCTCACAAAGCATGTCGAGACGATCTACTCCCAACTCTTCTATTTCCCGATCCTCTACGCCACGTACTTTTACCCCCGTCGTGGCCTCTTCCTGGCCGGGTTCTGTGCCGTTGTCTATGAAGTTTTGGCCTACATGTATGTCTTTCCGGACACCGCCGGTCTGATCTACACGACTGGCCAGGCGATCCTCTTCATCTGTATCGCCGCGGTTGTCGCATATTTCACCGAGAAGATCAACACGAGCGAGACCCGGTACCGCAGCATCTTTGAGACCTCACTTTTGGGGATTGTCCTCTTTGACCAGAATTCTTTTGCCATTCGGATGGCAAACTCCCACTTCTCCGCGATGACCGGCTATCGTCCGGAAGAACTGGCGGGGATGAACTTCTCGCAGTTTTTTGATACCCAAAAAGAGCAGCGCCGCTTCTTCGAGTATCTCGGGTCGAGCGAGGATGTGGTCAACTTCGAGACACAGTTCCTGAAAAAAAGCCAGGATCCGTTCTGGGTGACTCTTTCGTGGAGCCGGATCGATGCGAATCTGGTCAGCTGTTCGGTCATCGACATCAACCAGAGGAAGCTTGCCGAGCAGGCTGCAGAGGAGAACTCGCAGCAGTACCAGCAGGTGACGGATCACGCCCCGACGGGCATCGTTGTCCTGAACGGGGGAAAGATCAGTTATACCAACCCGACATTTCGTTCGTTTACCGCTTATGATGCGGATGAACTGACGGGAAAAGACTTCGGTGTTCTCATCCATCCAAACGATCGCGATGCATTCCCCGCCCTGCCGGAGAGTCCCGATGCCGGCACACCCCTGCCAGGGCTGACCGAGGTGCAGTTCCGGACAAAAACCGGCGAAACAAAACTGGGCACCCTCTTCTTCACATGGATTCACCAGAAGGGCCTCCCTGCCGTCCTTATCAACCTTGTTGATATCACCGCGTACGAGCGGCTCAAGGAGTCGGTCGAGACCGGGAATATCCGGCGCCGGGGCATCATCAGCACGGCCGTCCACGAGCTCCATTCGCCGCTCCAGCCGATTACGGGCTACCTCAGTATGCTGACCCAGAACCCGGAAAAGTACGGGGTCACGGAGGAGACAAAGGCCATTCTCGACCGGGTTGCAAAGAGCATCGACCATGAGCGCCAGGTCATCGACCAGATGCTGGAGTTGTCTGTTCTTGAAGCAGAGAAGATCCCTCTCGAATACTCTTCTGTGCCGGTGCCGGGGCTCCTCCGTTCCATCATTGAAAGCGGAGGCTATGATGCGCAGGCAGAGATTGCCTTCGATGTCCCCCCGGATCTTGTCATCGACGCTGACCAGGGGAAGATCGCTACCGTCATCAGCTCGATGCTCTCCAATGCAGTGAACTACTCCAAATCCCCGCGGAGGATCCGTATTGCGTATGTTTCGTCAGCGCAGGATACGATGCACCGGCTTGCGATACGGGACAACGGGATCGGGATAACCAACACCCAACTCGATGAGATTTTCAGGACGCAGAATCCCGCAGACATTGCAGGCAACGGGAAGAAAGCCGGGCGGATTGGCCTCTCGCTCTCGATTGCCAAGCGCTATGTTCAGTTGCACGGCGGATTCATCAGTGTGGATTCCGTGGTGAATGTCGGGAGCACATTCACTATCCATATCCCGAAACAGCGGCCGTCGGAGGGCTCCTGATGAAATACCGGGTCATGGTTGTCGAGGATGACAAACCGATTCTTGAGATGATGGATCTCCTGATCCGGAGGCTTGGTTTTGAACCAGTCCTGATGCCTGACGCAAATGCAGCCCTCGAAACAATACGGCGCGACACTCCAGCTCTCATCCTTCTCGATATCATGATGGTGCCGATTGACGGCTGGACGTTTTTGAAACGGTTGCGGGAACTTCCGGGCATGCAGGAGCTTCCGGTTATTCTCTTCACTGCGGCACCCGAAGTCGAGGAACAGATGTTGCAGGTCCGTGATCCGCATGTTAGCGTGCTCCATAAACCGGTTTCTCTAGAAGAACTGAAGGTGGCGGTTGCAAAACATTTACCGGTAACGTGAGCTGGTTTCAGTATTTCAATCAAAATTAGAAAATTTTCAGTTTTTTCCATCTTCCTTTCCCGGAGCAAGATAAAAAACAATAAGTGCTTCTTCCTGCAGACGAGCAAGTATCTGTGTATGTTCCTATGTATTTTCCTCTGCCTGTCGGTTGTGCGGGGACTGAAGATTACCATGGAGTGTTTATAATCTGACGGTACGGTATCATGCGGTCGGGTAAAAAATTCAGATCTATTTAAAATATTTCCCTCTCTTTTATTGTAAAAAGGATAAAATATGTTTTATTTGAGATATTTCGCGCAAACGGAGACCAAATCAATGAATTTATCGTCGCCGGGCGCATTCACCCTAATACACGATACTTCGGTATTGTTGGGTGCCCTGAGGATCCATTTCCCGGAAATCAGCATGGAAAGTTTATCCCGTTCCGGACGGGCTGGAGTCTGTTGTGGACAAACCGAAAATTCTTGTGGTTGAGGATGAGGCGATCATCAGCAGGGACATTGTAATGTCCCTCGAGGCTATGCACTATCATCCCATCTGCGCTGTCAGAACCGCCGATGACGCTATCACAAAAGCACGCGAATATGCACCGGATCTCATCTTAATGGATATTAATATCCACGGGACCATGGATGGGATTGGTGCTGCAAAGATAATCCGGAATGAGTTACATATTCCGGTCGTTTTTGTTACTTCCTGCGGTGATGAAGCAACAATTGCCCGGGCTCAGGAAAGCACACCGTATGGCTATGTCCTCAAACCCTTTTTTGATCGGGATCTGAAGATTGCCGTTGATAGCGCTCTTTCCAAAAAAGCTACCGAAACTCCGGTGATTCAGCAGGGTGACTGTTCCAGATTTACAGCGAAAGAATCCTGAAGCCCGGATGTTAAAGTCGAGGCAACCGGTCTTTTTTGTACCTGCTTGTTGATTACGGGATATTTTTTGGATATAGTGCCATCCCGCGAATAGGATTAAAAAAATGACTAGGGAGATATCAGATATATCTCGCCTTGAGCGAGAGTTTCTTCGGGGTGTAAAGCGGTCGGAACGGCTTCCCCTCGACGTCCTTCTTCACCGCTGCAATCAGCGCATCAACGGTGAGCTGCTCCTTGTGCGGTTTGTTGGGCTGCGACTTCCTACGGATCGTCACGGTCAACTTCTTCGATGCGACTTCTTCGTCACCGACAACGATTACGTACGGGACCCAGTCCATGCCGGCTTCCCTGACCTTCTTGCCCATGGTCTCGTTCCGGTCGTCCATGTCGCACCGTATCTGCGCCGCGTTGATGGCAGTCATCAGTTCCTCTGCAAAGGCGAGGTGCTTCTCGGTCACCGGCACGACCCGGACCTGCACGGGCGAGAGCCAGGTGGGGAGGGCGGGGACCGGCTGGGTGGAGATGTTCTCTAAGATTGCGCACATTACACGCTCGACACTTCCCGTAGGGGAGCAGTGGAGGATCGGCGGGTGGACGGGCGTCCCGTCCTCCTTGTGGTACTTGATGTTAAACCGGGTCGAACTCTCGACATCGATCTGGACAGTCGGGTTCTCGATCGGGCGGAGCTGGCCGTCGATTGCGGCGAGGTCGATCTTTGCAACCCAGTAGTGGACGCGGTCGGAGAGGATCTCGATGAGCATCGGGCAGTCGGATTCTTTAACGATCTTCTTAACCCATGCCTCGTGCTCGGCATAGAATCCCTTTGTGCACCGGAATGCGGCAACGAGTTTTGTCTCGAAGTCCCTGCCGGTCTGCCATCCCATGGCGAGCTGCTCCTCGAAGCACTTGAGGGCCTGGGGCATGTCAAGGCAGAGCGAGTGCATGTCGGGCATGGTGAAGGAGCGGAGGCGTTTTAAGCCAATGACCTCTCCCTTCTGCTCGTGGCGGAATGAGTAGGTGGAGAGCTCGTACATCTTCATCGGGAGGTGGTTGGGGGAGATGTGCATGTCCCGCATGATCGAGAACATGCCAAAGCATGCCGCGAACCGGAGCATCATGTTCCGGTTGTTGGACTTGAAGCGGTACTGCCGCTCGCCGAACTTGTCCGCGTGCTCGAAGATTGCCTTGTCGCCGAGGTCGTACATGACCGGGGTCTCGACCGGTGTGCCGCCATACTCGAGCACCATCCGGAGCACGTAGTCTGAAAGCAGGTCGCGGATGAGTTTGCCTTTCGGCATCCAGCGGAGGCAGCCGACATCGGATGCGGGCTCGTAGTCCACGAGTTCTTTTCCGCGCATCAGGTCAACATGTGCCGGGTCTCCGCCGACCGGGGTCGCGATACCCAGTTCCTTCTTTACCATACAGCCGAACGGGGAGTCATCGAGGTATTCTTTGGTGTCATGCTGTTTTCCGTCAGGAGTCAGGACGAACCAGTCGTGAGTGACCTCTTTCTTTGCCGGTTTTACCGTTGTCTCACCGGGTATGATAGTCTTGGAGAGTTCCGAGAGCGGGTGGCCCTTGCAGGAGAGCTTGAAGGATTTGTACCAACCGAACGGGGCACGCTTGACGGAGAATCCTTCTTTCTCCAGGCCGGCCTTCAGGGCATTGAGCACCGCGACCGCGGTCTCTGGGGAAGAGAGGTCGCTCGACAGGTGAGCGTACGGGTAGACAACGATCTTGTCCACGTTGACCTGTCCCGCGGTCTTCTTGATCTCTTCGATTCCCTGGAGGATGACCCCCTCGAGGTCCTCCTCATCGATCGATTCAACAGCACAGAAGACCGTGAGCGCCTCGGTCTCCTTGTCAGAAAGGACGGAAGCCTCTTCCGCCATCTTTGTCTTCTTTTTGGCTTCGTATTCTATGTAATCTGAATGAATGAGAAGAAGTCGCATTGATTCATCTCCGATCCGGTAAGATCATCCGTATACAATGGGTTTTCTTGGTATATTAAAGGCGTAACACTGGACGTGGGAGGGCACGCGGATCCCCGGGGGGAAGGAGTACACCGCCCGACCCTCACAGACCGGAACCCTCGCTGAGAGCGATTCTCCGGGGTTGATTTGCCGGAAAATTACCGGATGTTGGGTGGGGTGTGGGGGGGTCGGGCGGTGTACTTGAACCTGAATGCGATTCACCATGATGGGTGCAATGTTGATTTTACGACGGATATTCATGGACTATCCCATGGATTGTGTCAATGAAGTACACCGTCCGACCCCCTTCAGGGCGGATCCGCTCCAGCAAAATAGAATTGTGGCTAATCGCATTCTATAATAGCACCAGGTTTGGCCTGCTTCTCCACCAAAGGCACACGTACCCGACTGACCTGAGGATCCATATGAATCCGGCACCGATCAGAGCGACAGGAAAAAAAAGGATGCGGGAATCCGTAGTGCCGCACGAGTTTTCCTGATTAGATCGGGATTATTGGCATCCCTCGTTACGGGGCTACTCCTCTTCTTCCCCATCATCCCCGAAATCCCGGAGGTTCCGTGCGCCCGTTTTGTCCCGATCCAGCAACTTCGGGTCAATGTGCCATTCGCTCCGGCGCAGGAGCCCGTGGAGCGTGCTCGCCTCCCGCACCGTGAGATTGCACCGTCCGAGAATGCGGCGGATAAGGATAAGCGTGTTCTCGCGCTTGAACTTCGGGTGGTGGATCGCGTCGAGATACCGGTCAACGTGCTGGTACAGGTATTCCATATCCTGCGGTGGGCAGAGCGCGTAGCTCGGCAGGGGGAGGTTCGCCAGCTCGTAGCAGACAACGCCGACCGCGTGCGAGAGGTTGAGGATCGGGTACTCCTCGCTTGTGGGGATGGTGCAGATCATATCGCTCCTCTTCACCTCCTCGTTGTTGAGCCCCCAGTTCTCCCGACCGAACAGAATAGAGATACGTCCGTCGATATCCTTAATCCGTTCGTGGAGCTCTTTGGGGGAATAGAACGGCATCCGCATCGCGTGACAGACCGATTTGCTCACCGTACCGGTTGTTGCGATGACGATGTTGCTCCGGGCAAAGACGTCCTCTATCGTGCAGATCTCGGCATTCGCGAGCACGTCCTGCGCATGCGATGCCCGGGCCTTTGCCTCATTGCCAAGCGGGCAGGGATCGATGAGCACGAGGCGGGAGAACCCGAAGTTCTTCATCACGCGGGCGGCAAATCCCACGTTTCCTTCATAGATGGGAGCAACGAGGACGATCTCGATCTCGGGCATAAAAGAGTTACTGGACCGCGTCCACGGTCGCCTTCAGGACCGCCGGTCCCTGGTCGTACACGGCATTCCCGACAACAATCGTGTCAGCATATTTTCCCATCTGCGCAGCCTTCTCCGCGGAATTGATCCCGCCGCCATAGTAGAGGATGGATTTGTCAATGGCATCGGATGCGGCCTTTACCATCGTCGGGTCGCCAAAGGTGCCGCTATATTCGATGTACACGATAGGGAAATGGAAGTAATGGTCAGCCACGGAGGTATACGCGGCAACCTCATCCGGCTTCAGGTCGCAAACGGCTTTTGTCACCCGGCCAACGGAAGAATTCGGGTTGAGCACGATGTACGCTTCGGGCACGATAGCATCGCCCCACGGGATCTTCCCCTTGTGCATCTGGACCCAGGCTTTGTGTTTCCCCACGATCCAGGTGACCTCGGTTGTGTTCATCACGCTCGGGACAAAGACGTAATCGATCCCCTGCATGAGGACCGCTTCGGGCCCGGCGGGCTCCATGACGAGCGGGAGGTTGTAGGCCTTCACCTCTTTCAGGAGTGCGGAAAGGTTCTCCTTCGTGACATTGAGGGTGCCCGAGAGCATCAGGGCGTCCGTGCCGCTGGCAGCGATCGCTTCAATATCGCCGGCTTTCAGCTGCTTGTCGGGATCGAGTTTTGTCACGTGGACCCAGTCTTTCCATTTCATGATGATCTGGTGTAGTATTGGCGCTCCATCCTCATATACCGGTATCCCTGCATCCCTGAACGGATCCGCCCGGCACAGAACAGTTTATATGCCACCAATAAAAACGGGAGAATGATCGGACGATCACCATGAAACTCCAGGAAAAGACCAGTCTTATCCTCATAGCCCTGTTGATCGTCATCCTGACTATTATCGTCGTCTTCGTGGCAAATGTCTCGCTCACCAGCTACAGTTCCCTTGAGCAGCAGTATGTGATGCAGGACGTCGACCTGGCGTTAAGCCGCCTGGATTCCGAATACCGGTCCCTGTCAACGATCACCGCGGACTGGGGCCAGTGGGACGATACCTACGAGTTCGTCAACGGAAGGGACCCGACATATGAGGCCACAAATCTTATACCGGGGGTTTATCATAACCTTGAGGTCAGTTTCATCGTCCTGACCAATGAGGACGGGGAGATTGTCTATTCCGGTTCCTATAATCCAGTGAACCAGACCATTGGATCGGTACCGCAATCCCTTGGCCAATTCCTTGTGCCCGGAAGTCCGCTGCTCGATACATCGGAACGGCTCGTCACCACCACCGGGATTTTCTTCCTTGACGGGCGCCCGGTCATTGTTGCCTCCTGCCCGATCATCCATTCAGATCTCACCGGTATACCAACGGGCAGCGTGATCATGGGCAGGTATCTGGATGATACTGCGGCATTTGACCCGGTCAATCCTGCGCAACAGGTAGTCCGCGTCCTTTCTGCGGACGACCCGGAAATTCCCGGCACCGTACGGGGATCGATGGCGAAGGTGAAAGGCGGCGGTGCAAGGACTATCGAGATCATGGGGGATGACACGATAGCCGGGTATGCCCTCATCCGTGATATCAATGGGGAGGGCCGGCTTGTTCTGGAGGTTCAAAAACCCCGGACGATCTACCAGCAGGGTGTCACCACCACGACCCAGTATATCTTCATCGTCCTTGGTGCCGGGCTTCTCCTCGGGATTATGTCGCTTCTCCTTCTCGACCGGCTGGTCCTCTCGCGGATCACATCCCTTGGAACACAGGTGCAGGGTATCAGCACCCGGGCGCTTCCCTCCCGGAGAGTTCATCTTGAAGGCAACGATGAGTTCGCGGCCCTGGCGCGTGAGATCAACGGGATGCTGGATACCCTTGACGAGGTAAACAAAGGCCTTATCCGGAGCGAGGCGCGGTTCCACGAGCTTGCAGACCTGCTCCCGCTCCCTATCTTTGAGATGGACACCAGCTGCCGGTTCCTCTATACCAACAAGGTCGGTGAGAGCCTGTTCGGAATTTCTGAAGAGAAGATCAGGAACGGAGTCCATGCCTTCGACTTCCTCATAGAAGGGGATGGCGAGCGGATGCGCCGCGGGCTCAAAGCAATCCTCTCCGGCGCACCATCGACCGGGGAGATTTACACCCTTCGTAAAGCCGATGGCACATTGATGAGTGCGATCATCTCTACCTCTCTCGCACACCGTGACGGCCAGGTTGTCGGTTTCCGCGGTGTCCTTATCGATGTAACTGAAAGGATCAACCTCGAAGAGGCATTAATCGAAAGCCAGGAGTACCTGCAAACCCTGCTGATGTCGGTCAGTATCGGGATCCTGGTCATTGATGCGGAAACCCATACGATTATTGATGTCAATCCCGCTGCCCTGGAAATGATCGGGATAACCCGGGACGAGATTATTAACAGATCCTGTCATGGCGTTGTCTGCCCGGCCGAAGCCGGGAAGTGTCCGGTCACGGACCTTGGCATGCAGGTGGACAATTCCCAGCGTACCCTTGTGAGATCTGACGGGAGCAGGATCTCCATCATTAAACACGTTGTTCCGGTCATGCTCCACGGGCGCTCATGTCTGCTGGAGACATTTATCGACAACACAGCCCGCCTCCAGATGCAGGAGGAGCTCCAGAAAAGCCAGGAGCGTCTTTCCCATATTCTCCAGACCACCCCTGTCGGGGTTTTCGAGACCAGAGCAAGCGGAGCCCTCACGTATGTCAACGAGCGGTGGGAGGAGATGACCGGGATGACCTTCGCGGATATGCGAAGCCGCCCGTGGAAAGAGATTCAGGAACCATTGAACAGCATGCGGATCTCCAAGGAGATGTGGAAGAAGTTTCAGTCGCGGCTCCTTCCGGATGCAGAGATCCGGTTCATGCGACCGGATGGGACGGTCATCTGGCTCTACGGGCAGTCAGTCCCGGTCTATGACAGCGAGGGCCAGATCCGCGGTTATGTGGGCACGATCACCGATATCACCGACCGGAAACGCATCGAGGACGCCGTTCACCTTGCAAACAAGAAACTGAACCTGATGAATGACATTACCCGGCACGATATCCTGAACACCATCACCGGGATCTTCGGGCTGATCGACATGGCCGTGGCGTCCGGGAACAAGGAGGAACTTGCCCGGCTACTGGAGCAGATCAAGGACGAGGGGCGGCTCATCCAGCGGCAGATCACGTTCACGAGGGATTACCAGGGGGTTGGGGTGAATGCCCCTGTCTGGCAGAATGTCCGGGACGTTGTCGCCCGTACCGTATCGGGGGTAAACAGTCCCGGGATCTCTGTTGAGGTCGAACTTGAAGAGACGGAGATCTTTGCCGATCCACTCCTTGAGAAGGTATTCTACAACCTGGTGGACAACGCGGTCCGATACGGGGAGCGGCTTACAACGATCCGGCTCTATTATCAGATCTCTGATAAGGGGCTAACCCTTATCTGCGAGGATGATGGTGCCGGGATTCCCGATAATGCCAAAATACGGATCTTTGAGCGCGGCGTGGGCAAGAACACCGGGATGGGGCTCTTTTTAACCCGTGAGATTCTCCGGATCACGGGTATCTCGATCCGGGAGACCGGCGTGTTCGGGAAAGGAGCCCGGTTTGAACTCATCATCCCGAACGGCACTTGGCGGTTTGTGAAAAAAAAGGATAAAAAGTAAGCATATGGAGCACCAAACCGGGAACATAAAGCGGAGGATATTGCATTGGTACCAAAAAAGATTCTCCTTGTTGAGGATGACGACATCATCGCAAAGGTCGAGGACTGGCGACTGAAGAACCTGGGGTACGAGGTGGCCGGCAGGGCGGTTTCGGGTGCGGAGGCCATGGATCTTGTGGCGAAGACCAGGCCGGACCTTGTCCTTATGGACATCAACATCCAGGGAGATGTGGACGGGATCGAGACGGCAAAGAGGATCAAGAAACAATTCTCCATCCCGGTTGTCTATGTCACTTCCCATTCCGATGGCCTCACTCTTGACCGGGCGAAGGCCACGCAGCCGGACGGGTTCGTTGTCAAACCGTTTGAGGACAATGACCTGCGGGTTGCAATCGAACTTGCGTTGAAAAAAAAGTAAATTTTGCCTACAGTTGAATGATGGCGGTATCTTTCTTTCTTTTGAGGACCTTCTGGTAGTCGCGGATCTTCTGTTCGGGGATTCCCGCAGCGGCAGCAACGGAGACCGGATCTGCGGCAAGGAGTGCGTCACCGTCAATAATCCCCACCTTGAACAGTTTTTCCACCTGGGGCATGGAAAGCCCGCTTACCGCGAGAAGTTGTTTCTTCCCGCGCTCGACCTGGAGTTTCGAGAATTTCTTAGGTACCGGTTTTTTCAAGTAGGTACAGACTTTGTCAACATGCTTCTGGACGGTCGACAAGGACATGCCCGTCTTCTCGCTAAGGGCAGCGGGAGACTGCGCACAGAACGTTTCCGGTTCAACGATTCCCGCGGCAATATACTTCTTCAGGCTCACCGCAGGAATCCCGATCTCCTTTAAGACCTGGCTGTGGTATACGATCTTTGCTTCGGAGAGCAGTTGTTCAGTTTCCGCATCGCTGACTCCCGCTTTCTTCAGGGTAGCCGGATCGGCCTTTGCAAGGAGTGAGAGGTCTGTTATCCCCGCATCCTTGAGTGCCGCGAGGATCTTTGCGTAACTCCGCCCTTTCCGGGGGATGAGCCGGTCCCGCATGAACTTACGGCATTCCGAGCGGCGGCGGAGTTTCTCCAGCACGACAGTAGCATCGCGTGCAAGGATCGCAGCCTTTTCCGGTGAAACGCCCAGTTTCTTTGCCAGGTCTTCCGGAGTGGAGTGGGCAAGTTCGGCCACCGTGTAGATGTGGCATGCCTGGATCCGGTCGATCAGCTCCTTGTCGGCAGATGGGATCTCTTCGAGCGACTCGCGGTTGGAATTGATCTGGTGGCAGAGCGGGCACCCGATGTCCCAGGGGCGGGCCCCCTTCCGCACGAGCCGGACAAAGTTCAGGCCATGTTTCTCGCACTTCTCATCGGTCCTGATGGCAAATCCCCACTGCGCTGCCGGCAGACCGATGTTGAAACTGCACTCCGGGTAGCGCGAGCAGCCGATGAACTGTGTGTTTCCGCGGAGGTGCTTGATGGCAAGTGTTGCGCCGCAGACCGGGCATTTCCCCAGGTTCATCTCCTCGGCGGTCCGGTTCCGGATATCGTCGCCGATCACCTGCTCGTTTGCCTCGAGCTGGTCAAAGGCACGGTGCAGCATGTCCCGGGACTCACGGATCACGTCCTCGCGAGTCCGCTGGCTCTGCTTGATCAGCTGCATGTGCGATTCGAGCGTACGGGTCATGTCCGGCTTTGTTATGGTGTCGGCGTGGTGTTCAAGTGACTCCGTGACAACCCTGCCGACCAGCGTGGGCCGGAGAGGCGCTCCTTCCACGTACTTCCGGGAAACGAGTTTTGCGATGACCTCGTGCCGCGTGCTCTTTGTACCAAGGCCCAGTTCCTCCATCCTCTGGATAAGCTTGCTCTGGGTGTACCGTGCGGGCGGCAGTGTCTCCTTCTCGTCGAGCGTGATCTTCTTTATGGGCAGCTTTTCCCCGGTAGCGAATTCAGGGAGGAGCGTCTCCCGTGCCTCTGAGAACGGGTATACCGCATGCCAGCCCTGTTCCATGAGCTGGCCGCCGGTCGTGGTATACTCCTCGCCGTTTGCGTCAAAGAGGATCTTTAAGGTCTTCCACTGGGCGTCCGGTGCAAGAGTGGCGAGGAACCGCCGGAGCACGAGCTCGTACACCCGGAATACATCGTCGCCAAGCATCTCCCGTGTCGCCGCTCCGGTGGGGTGGATTGGCGGGTGGTCGGTCGAGGACTTCTTACCCCTCGTCGGGGTTGGCCTCCTGTGGGCGATCACCCATTCGACATCTTTCCTGAACGGGGAGGTTTTCAGGGTGTTCAGGATCCCGCTGATGTCAAGCGACGGGGGATAGACAGTGTTGTCTGTCCTCGGGTACGAGATGAAACCGTTCATGTACAGGTCTTCGGCTATCCGCATTGCGTTTGCCGCAGAGAGCCCGAGCCGAGCTGCTGCAACGATATAGGTCGTGGTATCGAACGGCGACGGAGCCCGGTCCTGTTTGGTCCCGGTCCTGACCTCTTTCACGACAAGGGGCGACTGCGTCCGGTCGCGGGCCTGTTCGGCAGCGGCCTTCTCGTGGAACCGGCCATTGGTGTGCCGGGCTTCGATCACCTCGCCGCGTTTCTCGAAGTCAAGGGCAAGCTGCCAGTATTTCTCCGGCACGAACGCCTCGATCTCCTTCTCGCGGTCGACAATCATGCTGAGTGTCGGGGTTTGGACCCTGCCCACCGAGAGGATGTTCTGGCCACCTCTCCGTGCGGCAAGCGAGATGAACCGCGTCAGGGACGCGCCCCACATCAGGTCGATGGACTGGCGGGCCTCGCCGGCCGCGGCAAGGGCGAAGTCGAGCTCGGTCGTGTTGGCAAAGGCATGGCTGAGTTCCTGTGCCGTAATGGCGGAGAAGCGGGCACGGTCGATCGTGACCTTTTTGTTTGCGGCCCTGACCAGCTCGTACGCTTCCTTGCCGATCAGCTCTCCCTCGGTATCAAAGTCCGTTGCAATGGTGATGCGATCGGCTTTTTTTGCCAGTTTCTGGAGGAGAGAAACAATCTTCTTCTCTGTTGGCACCTTGATCGTCTTTGCATCGATGAGGCTTCTTGGGGTTGCGGTCTCGCTCCGCCAGTTCTGGTATCCCGGCTCGAAGTCGATTTCCACGACATGGCCACGGAGACCGACGGTCACGGTGTCCCCAAAGTGATACGTGGAGACCCCGGCGTCCTTCTGCTCCGCAACCTTCTTTCCCCCGGCAAGGATCTCAGCAATGCGCCTTGCCGAGATGTTCTTCTCTGCAACGATCAGGTGCACGGGTATTACGCCTCCTTTTGTTTGAGTGCCTCAGTGAGCATACGGTTCAGCTCGGCAGGGTCTGCTTTGCCCCGGGTCTTCTTCATGACCTGCCCGACAAGGAAGTTGAGTGCCTTGCCCTCGCCGTTCTTATAATCTTCGAGGGCTTTTGGGTTCTCGCGGATGGCTTCTTCGATAGCAGCTGCAATGACCCCCGTATCGCCCGCTGTTTTGGTGAGGCCAAGCCGTGCAACGATGGCATCGGGTGTCTCCACTTTCTCGTTTTTCAGCCGCTGGTCAAGCATCACCCTCAGCACCTCGACACCACTTTTGTCCGTGATAGTTCCTGCTTTCAGCAGCCGGATCAGTGCGGCAACACTCTCAGGTTCAACGGGATCCAATCCCATGTCCCGGTAGTTCAGTTCGCCGATGAGCGTGTCTGCAATCCACGTTGATGCAAGCGGGGCAAGTCCCTTGGGATCGGATGCCACAACCTTCTCGAAGAAGTTGGCGAGTTTCAGGTCGCCGGTCAGGGTTCGGGCATGGTTGAGTGAACAGCCGTACTGCGCCATGAACCGCTCGCGGCGGGCATCCGGCAGTTCTGGGAGGACGATCCCATCAACCCAGGACTTTACCCGGAGCGGGCGGAGATCGGGCTCGGGGAAGTACCGGTAGTCATGTTCCTGCTCCTTGCTGCGGGCCGACTGGGTGACGCCCCGGCCTTCGAGGAAGTGCCGGGTCTCGCGCTCGATCTTCTGGCCGCGGCGGATGAGATTCTTCTGCCGGGTGACCTCGAAGGTGAGCGCCTTCTCTACACCTTTGTAGGATGTGATATTCTTGACTTCAACGCGCTCGTGTCCCTTGATCGAAATGTTGGCATCGACACGGAGCGATCCCTCCTTTTCAGAGTCGAATACACTCAGGTATTCGAGCGTGGCGCGGAGCTTGTTCAAAAACTTCCGCGCCTCCTTGGGCGAGCGCATGTCCGGCTCAGAAACGATCTCGATGAGCGGAATGCCGGCACGATTGTAGTCAACAAGCGAGTACTTCCCGCGCTCGACATTGCCCATGTGGACGAGCCGGCCGGGGTCCTCTTCGACATGAATACGGGTGAGCCGGACCTTCTTCTCCCTGCCGGCATCGCTCTCGATCTCCAGGTAGCCGCCCTCGGCAAGGGGCTTGTCGTACTGGGTGATCTGGTAGGCCTTGTCCAGGTCGGGATAGAAATAGTTCTTCCGCGAGAACTCCGATTCGTTCACGATCTCGCAGTTGAGGGCTTTTGCCACTTTCATGGCATACTCGATGGCCCGTTTGTTCAGCGCCGGCATGGCACCGGGAAGGCCGAGGCAGATGGGGCAGACATGCGTGTTGGGGCCATCGCTGCGGTAGTCGGTCGAGCACCCGCAGAAGAGCTTGCTCTTCGTGTCCAGCTGGCAGTGCACTTCAAGGCCGACAATGACCTGTGTCTCTTCGTCCGCCATATCAGTTCACCGCCTGCTCGTAGGCATATGCCACATCGACTACACGCTCGTCCTCGAAGTGCCGGCCTATGATCTGGAGGCCGACCGGCATTCCCTCTGACTTCCCGCACGGGACCGATATTGCCGGGACACCGGCGAGGTTCGCCGGTACCGTGAGGATATCGGCGAGATACATCGAGAGCGGGTCGCTCTTCTCCTTCAGCCGGAACGCGATAGTCGGCATGGTCGGGCCGGCGATCACGTCAACGTCTTTGAAGATTCTCTGGAAATCCGCTCTCACATTCTCACGGGCAACCTGTGCCTTGGCATAGTACTTCCCGTAATACCCGCTTGAGAGGGCAAACGTGCCGAGCATGATCCGGCGCCGGACCTCGGTGCCGAACGCGGTGCTGCGGACTTCCTGGAACGCATCGTGCCAGGACTTCTTCGTGTCCGCAGCCGGGCCGTACCTGACACCGTCAAACCGCGCAAGGTTGGAGCTTGCCTCGCAGGTGCAGGTGACGTAGTATGCTGCAAGAGCGTATTCCATGGAGGGGATGCTGCACGTGACGGTGGATGCCCCGAGTTCTTCGAGACGCCCGATAGCCTTCTTTACAACAGCCGCGACCTGCGGGTCGACACCCTTGCCGAAGTACTCTTTCGGTATACCGATCTTCAGACCTTTGATATCAGCACGGGGAATATGGTCATAGGGCTTGTTCTGAGACGTGGAATCGTGGCGGTCGTAGCCGGCAATGACGCTCATGAGAGTGGAGACATCGGAGACGGTTTTTCCCATGGGCCCGATCTGTTCGAGCGAGTTGGCGTAGGCAATGAGGCCGTACCGCGAAACGCGGCCATAGGTAGGCTTCAGGCCGACAATGCCGCAGAACGCGGCAGGGCACCGGATCGATCCGCCGGTGTCTGTACCAAGAGCCATCTTCACCATCCCTGCAGCCACTGCCGCCGCGCTTCCCCCGCTGGAGCCGCCCGGGACACGCCCGGTGTCGCAGGGGTTGAGGGTGGGTCCGAACGCAGAGTTCTCGGTGGTGGTCCCCATGCCGAACTCGTCCATGTTGGTCTTGCCGGCAATCGCGGCGCCGGCCTGCTTTAAGAGCCCGACGACATGAGCATCGTACGGGGGAATATAGCCCTTGAGGATCTTCGAGGCGCAGGTGGTCTCGATGCCCAGTGTCGAGATGTTGTCCTTGACCGCAACCGCGACACCGGCCAGTTTCCCGCTGGCATGTGACGGTTTGTTACACACAGTCAGGAATGCATTATATTTGTCATCAGGTTCGAATGTAATGGTCTGCTGCGGCACTACATCACCCTCGGCGCCTTGATGAAACCGTCTTCCTGGGCCGGTGCATTGCGGAGCACCTCTTCCTGCGGGAGCGAGGGTTCGACTTCGTCTTCGCGCAGGACATTATAGAGATCGCGCGCTGCCGCACCCTGTCCCTCAACACGGTCGAGAGTATCGAAATATTCGAGAATAGCGTTGAACTGGTGGGTAAAATCTCCCAGTTCTTCCTTTCCAATGCCGACATCGGCCAGTTCTGCGATATGTTGTACGTCGTTTTCAGTGACCATGTTCCACCCTGCTGATGTGGTCTATGTAATCTTGCATGGACGTTTTATAACCATTTTTACGGGCAAGCTTCCTGAGTGTGTCCCATACCCCGCTCCCGTATTGCATGGCTTTCTTCTCGTACCCTGCGAGATCCGGGGGAATGTGGCGTTCTGCGACCGTTCTTAAGGGGATCTTCCGTCGGCCGTCCTGCACCTTCTCCGCGGCAGGGATGGCCCGGGCGGCGCGCACAACGCGGAAGTCCATGTACGGCATCGAGAAGTATGCCCCATGCAGTGCCGCGACGGCTTGATCACGCCGGACCTGCGCCTCAAGACCGGCAAAGTCGCGCACGAGATCCTCTTCCAGCGTTTCCGTGATAAGGTACCGCGAATATCCCCCAAAGAGTTCGTCTGCGCCCTGCCCGGTGATGATGCGGCGATACCCGTGCTCCCCGGCCCAACGGGCAACGAAGTACAGGGTGAGGGCTATGCCCGCGTTGACCGGGTTCTTCTCCGGGATTGTCCTGACAACGATCGGGAGAGCTTCGGCGATCTCTTCCTCCCTTATTGTTACGAAAGTGCAGGGAAGCCCGAGTGACTCTCCTGCAACCTTCGCCCGTTTGAGGTCATGTGATCCTTCAAGACCAACAGCAACACACTCCCGCTGTGCAAGGGCAGCCACGAGTGCCGAGTCCACCCCCCCGGACAGGGCAACAACGCCCTCGTCACTGCGGAGGCGAACGGCAGTCATGATTGCATCTTCGAGGGTCATTTCCGGTGCTGTGGGAGCGATAGTCCCGGTGGCTTTCCCGTTACAGAGAATAGTGCCTTTCGTGCCGGTGCCCTCCATGATCCCGAACAGGTCGCGGGCACTGCAGGAGTCCCAGGAAAGGAAGAATTCCCCGCCACACAGCGACAGTTCATCCGTGCGGTCTTTCACCAGTCTCTCGATCTCGGGAATGCTGAGCCGGTGGCCGTCCCGTTCCATCCAGCCGTTCAGCGTCAGGGTACTCATGAAAGTCACGTGCGGTTGTTCACACTCAGTACCCCGGCTATCCTATAAAACCTAGCTTTTTCCTGCCCCCCCCTTCATGCCACTGCCATCATCCATCAGTATGGCGGAACAATCAGGGAATCTTTTTTTTATATCCAAGGGCCAAGTACTGGAGAGTACACGGCACACGTATGGCCCGTGGTGCCGCGCTCGCTATCCTGAAAGGATAATCAGGATATCCGTATATGCGGGAGGATAGGAAAGCTGGCCAACTCCGCCGGACTTAAGATCCGGTCCTTAGTGGTTCTTGGGTTCGAATCCCAATCCTCCCATTCTTTTCCTGTGCGGTTGTGCATTTCAGGGTCCCAGTCGGGCACGTGACTGAAGGTATGTCCTCTCTTCTGCCCGGGCCTGCATTTCCCATGTTCGGAGCGACGCATTATATGACTCAAACCGGGGATTGAAGACAATACCCGTCACGCCCTCCCCAAGGCCGGCAGTGACATTCCCCCCGGTGTATGTCCCGTCAAGAGCATCTGCGATGCCAAAAGAAACGATCCGGTCCACCCGTTTCACAGCGGATGCAAGAATGAATTCCGGGCCGAGCGGGGACTGGTCGGAGTCCGTACCGATCACGAACCGGCCCGGGGTGTTTTCCGCTGCCCCAAATACTCCCGTGTTGGAGTACCCGGCGCAGGCAAAGATCACATCGGTTCCATTGCGGAACATTGCCTCTGCACTCTTTTGGGCAGCCGGGGCATCGGAGAATCCCTCTGTTGAATGATGTCGGACATAAGCATGGTCAACGACAATGGTTGCATTGACTGCCCGGGCACCATCGGTATACCCGTCAAGGAATGTGTCAAGCACTTCCGACTGCGTTCCCATAATGATGCCAATATGCTGCGTTCGCGAAGCCGATGCTGCAAGCACTCCGGCCAGGTAACTGTCCCCGTATGAAGTGATCTCGTATGCCCTGAGGTTGTCCGATCCGATCTCTGCCTGGTCGATGGCAAGGAACCTGATATCCTTGTGCTGGTCCGCAAGTTCCCTTGTGAATCCGGCATACTGGAAACCGACCGTGATGATGAGAGCCGGCCTGGCCGCCCCCGTGGTTGCGTTCAGGAGTGCCGGAAGCGTCTCGAAGTCCTGCGGCACGAACTCGCGTATTGTGAGGGCCTGCCTCTGCTGCGCTGCCAGGAGGCCCTGGTATGCGGCGTCAGTATAGGAAAGATCCCCTTTCTCCGAGCCGTACACGATCCAGACAACCGGGATGCTCGCGGGTGCGGGTTGGGAACAGCCGGCAGCGATAAGAAGCAGGATGAGCAGGAGAGAGGCGGCAAGGGTGCAGAATCCCGGTTTCATGGAGAAAAATGTTCTTCCGGATCGGTATTAAACACAAACGATCCTGTTCTTCGGTTGTTTACCGGTCAGGACGCGATGACGGCTGATGGGTAGGTTTCCTGAAGAAACACAGGCCTTCAAGAAAAAACAGGATGAGAATGGCTCATTTACCATTCCACCGCGGTCAGTGTCTTAATGAAGGTCTCGGCAAAGGTTTTCGAAGCAGATGGGCCGTTCGCGGTAACGATCCTCGTATCGACAACTACCGGCTGGCTGACGAGAACCGCACCACCCGCTTTCATCTCCCGGAATGCCTGCGGATTTTCATTGTATGTGGCTTTCTTCCCCTTCAGGATGCCGGCCCGTGCAAAAACCACCGGTGCAAGACAGATTGCACCGACCACCTTCCCGGACTCCCGGAAGTACCGGACCAGGACCGGCAGGATCTCGTCATCCCAGAGATGTGCCGGGGTGCCATTCCCCCCGACAATGATCAGCCCGTCATAGGACTTTGGCTCTACCTCCTCAAATGAGAGCGTTGCGGTTGCTTTTGCTCCCAGCATGCCTGTACAGGTGCCGCGTCGCGTGGATGCGATATCGTAGGCGATTCCCGCTTTTGTCAGAGCGGTTACGGGCTCGGCAAGTTCCTCGTCCCGGAATTTTTCCGGGGATATTGCGATGAGAATCTTCATACAATCACGATCATGTTCTGGTTGTGGTGGGTTAAGGATATTGCGAAAGGGAGGGCACACTGTGCAGTTCTTCACCGGTCCGGGGGGGTCCTGACCATCTCGTCAAGGCGGTCCTCGACTTTTCTCAACGTGTTGACTTCGAGGAAGATGAGGATATTGCCGGCAATATTGTGCTCCACGGATTTGAGTTCAACCCGGAAGAGGATGACGTCGTCGACATCGATCGTCATCTGGGCGATCAGGGAGGTTATTGCCGCATGCGCCATATCCACAATAAGCACAGGTGGGGAGGGGAGCATGTTGAATCCCAAAAGATCGGAGGTTGCGGAGAGGAACGAGGAAATCATGATATTGCCGACCTCGACAATCGTGCTCTGGTCCATCTCGTCGAAGGTATGAACAGCTCCCGCCGAACCCTGCATGATGCCGGCAGTCCTGACGGCAGAATCGCGGGGGAAATGCAGGACCAGGAAGCCACCATGGGGAAGATCTCCCTGAATCTCGAAGATGACCATTGTCGTCAGTTCGTCGCTCAAAAACTCCCCGGCCCGGGAAATGTCGACGATATTGATCTCGGGCACACTCATCGCGATCTGGGTTTCGAGCATCTGCGAGAGGGTTGTTGCGGAGTGCGCAGCCCCGATATTTGCCAACTCCTTTAATGCATCCATCTGCCGGGCGGAAAACTCCATGGGAATCAGACCTCTGCAAAGATACCGATCTGCGCGGGACATCTTCTGCCTGCCGGAATGTACTGCTGCCCGCGGTGATTCCGGTTATCCTTGCGGATAGTGAGATGGTGGGAATTCAAGGACTTATACCTTTGTACAGGGTTACCCCAGGCCTACGGATGGGTTCCCGGTCAGTCCCTCTCCATCGTATGGGGGGAAAGGATTGTTACAACTCTCCCAACGCGCCCATCTGCCAGGCGGACCTTGATGCCGTGCGGGTGAAACGCAGCGTTCGTCAGGATCTCCTGTACCGTGCCCCGCGTCCTCTTCCCGGTGCGCTGGTCGCACTTCTGGATAATCTCGACAGGAAGGCCGGTACGTATGGCCGATCGGTTATGGGGATTTTGAGGAGTATTCATGATCAGGAAACAGGGATGCGGTGCCGTAAAAGATCTGGTAAACAGCTAAAAGAAAAACGGAGAGGTCAGAAATCCATGACCGGTGCGTCATAGGCACCAATTCCCGATTCAAGGTATCCGGCAACCGGTGTCCATCCCGCCTGTTCCCCGAACATCAGGAGGTAGACCGATGTCTGATACTCATTTGTTTTCGGCTCGAAGACCGTCCACGAATTCTTCCCTTTGAGATCTGACCTGAATGATACTGCTGCATTGGGATTGGTATCGTACTTTGCGTACAGGGTTGTCATGTAGGTGAAGCACTGACCGCCCGCAGTACCCGATGCCCCTTCGCGGCATGCAGCCGGTTTGAGGTCCTGAACAGGGCGGAATAACGGGCTCTTTGTTACCGGGTCTCGGGTCTCGATCAGGCGCTTTGACTTGATATCAGCTGACAAGGTGATGGTGTGCGGGTCTTTTGTTGTGGTCCCGGCCGGGGGGATGATCTCCGGTGCCGTCACTTTGACAAATGTCCCTTTTCCCGTCTCGTACAATTCCGTTCTCCAAGAGTCCGGAATACCAGGGATCTGTTGTGCACTCATGCGCTCAATGACCGGGGAGTTGCCGGAAGGATCTGCCGGGACAGGGAGGAAGAAGGTCACGTTTGAAAGCGGGGTATCGGTCGAAAGGGTGCAGGTATACGAATATGTACTGGAAAGCGTTGACCGGTAGGCCTGCCCGACATAGCCATTATACGCCGTTACTGCAACAAACGATACCAGGAGGATAACAAAGAGGCCGAGCGTGAGTTTTATGATCCTGTCCATAACCAGTCACATCCCCGGTGCACGCAGGCGGCAGAATTATGTGTGGAATCTTCCTGCACTATACAACCGGATTATTATACGGATCATTGATCCAACCGGGTTGAATACTTATTGCCTGATTCCCCCTCCCCTTTGTTAAAAGATTTGTAATCACGACTATTGCCATCACTATGCCTATATGTCCGGAAAATGAAGTCTCTTGTATGACCGCTCCTGCGCTTGTGCTGCGTAATGTTCTGCTGTTTGGGGGCCGGACTACGGATATCACGGTGCAGGAGGGGAAGGTCCTGCATGCAGGGGCAGGAGCCGGCGGGAAGGCCGAAAGGACGATCGACTGCACCGGTTTGTTTGTCCTTCCGGCGGCCGTTGATATGCATGTCCACATGCGGGGAGGCTCCCAGTCGGCCAAGGAGGACTGGGCAACCGGAAGCAGGAGTGCCCTCGCCGGGGGTGTGACGGTCGTTCTCGACCAGCCCAATACCATCCCGCCCATCACCACGCCCGATACACTCAGGGCCCGTGTCCTTGAAGCACAATCCCGTTCGCTCTGTCATTTTGCCGTCAACAGCGGTGTTACGCAGGATACACCGATCCCTTCGATGTGGCGTGAAGGGGCGATGGCCTTTGGGGAGACCTTTTTTGCCCCGTCAAGCTATGGCGAGGCGGTAACAAAGGACGGGCTTGCATATGCGCTCAAGGAGATATCTGCCTGCGGGGCGCTCGCAACCATCCATGCCGAGGAGGTTGGGCAGGGTGATGATACTGACCTTGCCTCCCATGACCGGATCCGTTCGGCGGCGGGTGAGGTCATGGCCGTCCGTGATGTTGGCCGGTGTAATGCTGCCGGATGCCGGCTTCACTTCTGCCACATGAGCACACGGGACTCCGTTATTGCCGCATCAGCGCTCGGGAGCGTGGAGGTGACCCCCCACCACCTATTCCTCTCCAGAGAGCGCTTTGCCGATACCGATGCGATGGGGAAGGTAAACCCTCCCCTGCGGTCAGAAAAAGAGCAGAAACACCTGTGGGAAGCATGGGACAGGATCACGGTCATCGCGTCCGACCATGCACCCCATACCTTTGGGGAAAAACAGGCAGCTTTCACGGAGGCGCCTTCCGGTATTCCGGGTGTCGAGACCATGATCCCCCTTCTCATGGCAGCGGTCCTGGAAAAAAGGATCCCGCTCACCGATGTGATCCGGAAGACCTCGCAGGCACCGGCAGAGCTGCTTGGCATCCCGTCTGCGGGATTCCATCCGGGCGACCGCGCAGATTTTGCGCTCTACCCGAAAAAGGCGGTCGCGATCGATCCCGATTCGCTCTACAGCCGGTGCGGATTCTCACCATTTTCCGGCCTTTCCGCAGTCTTCCCACGAGTCGTGATCCTCGGAGGGGAGGTAGTCTATAATGAGGGGGAATTCACCCGCGCTTCCCCGCAATGGTTTGCCGGGAAAGGATATTGCCCATAACGCCCTCCCCTCTGCTTTCCTCTCCGCCCGGTCTTCATCCCAAACCCTCATTATCCTGAAGTGCTGATATACTGGTGCCGATACCTGCGCATCCATAGGTCCCCGGGTGATCGATTGACAAGCGTCTGGAAGTGATCCATGGGACAACCCGGATGCGCGACAGGCAAACAGCCCGGCATGGGTTTAAACACCGGTGAAGGACGGCAGCAGCCACTGGTGATCCGCGTGCGTTAATGCCGGGCGACATTTCTTCTTATACAGGTGTACGGATATGCCGGGGATTTCCGATGCGCTTTCCTTTGAAAAGAACGGGATTGTCATTGCCATTGAGGTGACAGCAGGGGGAAAGAAAGATACGTTTCCTTCCGGCTACAACGAATGGCGGAAGATGATCGGGTGCCGCGTCTCTGCCCCGGCGCTTGAGGGCAGGGCAAACAAGGCCGTGATCGAACTTGTTGCCCGGACGCTTGACCGGCCTGTTGCCGCGGTCAGTCTTTTGTCCGGCGCTACATCGCCCCAGAAACGGATCCGCGTTGAGGGAATATCTGTAAACGAGGCGCTCGCACTTCTGGAAAAGAGTGGATAACCGGATTATCTGCCAGAATCGCAGTAAAATTCCTGTTGTCTTTTACAGCGGCATTGTTACAAAAAGTGCCAGCTGGAAAACAGCCTGATTCCGGGCTTTGGGCGCAACCTTAACTTTAAGTAATTAAGCGCGATATATATAATTTATACCTATGATCACGCTTTACATGCAGTGCATGATACATGGGGGTGCGTTTACTTGTATTCACCGGATACTACCAAGTACCTTATCCACATCAGCCTCACCGCAGAGGGGGTGGTCGAGAAACCTGACGTAGTCGGCGCAATATTCGGCCAGACTGAAGGGTTACTCGGCGAAGACCTTGACCTGCGCGATCTCCAGAGAACGGGGCGTGTCGGACGCATTGACGTCCAGATAGCGAGCAAGAAGGGCGAGACCACGGGAGAGATCCTGATATCTTCCTCTCTCGACCGTGCTGAGACGGCCATCCTTGCCGCTTCCCTTGAGACGATCGACCGCGTGGGTCCGTGTGTTGCCCGCGTGAAGGTGGACTCCATCGAGGACATCCGCGTCAGCAAGCGGAAGAAGATCGTTGAACGGGCAAAGGAGATCTTGATCGAACGCTTCGATGATGGGACGATCGATTCTGACGAGCTGCTGGACGATGTCCGGCAGACGCTCCGCGTGGAGAAGATCGGGTCCATTGGCGAGGAACGGGTACCGGCCGGCCCGAACGTCCTGGAATCGGACGCCATCATCATTGTTGAGGGGCGGGCGGATGTCTTGAACCTCCTGCGTTATGGCATCAAGAACGCGGTAGCGGTCGAGGGGACAAACATCCCCGGGAGTGTCGTGGACCTCTGCGCGAAGAAGACCACGACTGCGTTTTTCGATGGCGACCGTGGCGGAGAACTGATCCTGCGGGAACTCATGCAGGTGGCTGACATCGATTTCGTTGCATTCTCCCCCAAGGGAAAGAGCGTCGAAGACATGACCCGGAAAGAGGTCATCAAGACCCTCAGGAACAAAGTGCCGGTCGAGTATGTTCGGGACCAGTACTTTGAGAGCTCCGCGGAGCTCCCCCTGGAGTTGCGGATCGGCCGGCCGGTTCCCGATACGGATGAGGGATCCGAGAGGAAACGGGGGTCGACGGCTGTAAAACGCCCTCGTGATGCTTCCGGCGGCCCCTTGAGCCTCCGGGAGCACATCGAGGATGTGAAAGGGCAGAATACGGCACGGTTCTTAAGCGAAGACCTCTCGGTTGTCCGCGAGGCCCGGTCGGACGAGGTGGAAAAGGTGATCGAGACTCTCGATGCGTCGGCAACAGGCCTTGTTCTCGACCGTCCCGTTGACCAGAAACTCCTTGACCGCCTGGTCTGGAAGGGCCTCTCCTGGGTGGCTGCGCGAGATTTCCGGGGGATCATCAAGCGTCCGCTCTCCATCCGGCTCCTGAAAATGGGGGCCTGATTTAGAGCAGGTAATTGCGGTAATTTCCCTTTGATTGGGGAATTGGTGGATACCTGCCACATACAAATTTATTTATCCTGCATCGATCTATTGTTGTGTCTGGAGTGGTAGCATGCACAAAGAGGAACTGATCCATCTCCACCAGATGCTCTATGAGGTCAAGGAATACTTTGAGGAGATTAATCCCGATCTCAAATTCACCCAGTATAATGCCCTTAAGATAACGCCCTCACAGCAGCACAAGAGCAAGATGGAGCACAAATATGCAATCTTCGTGCTCGGGACCGAGATTGCAAACGCCATGAAGGACGTGGACTACAATTCGTCCAGCCGCATTTCGGCACGGATGAAGGAACTTGCTGACAAGGCATTGAAAGAGATCGATTACCAGTAACTGTTCTTTCTGCTGTGCTGATCCCGGTCCGCACAAGCCTGCTTTCTGTATCCCAACCTTAACGTATTCCCAACGTTCATCTCCGTTCATGGAGTATCTCACCGATACCGACCAGAAGCTGGATATCGGGCTTGTCAACCGGGCTGTTGAAGCGGCGTTTGCGGACCATGGCAGGGGGGAGGTACAGATGCCCCCCAAGATCTACGTGACCCTTCCCACAGGTGATTTCCGGACCATGCCGGCCTATCTTCCCTCGCTTTCAATAGCCGGTGTGAAGATCGTGAACGTACACCCAAAAAATCCGGAAAAAGGCCTGCCTACCGTGATGGCCCTGACCATCATTCTCGACATTGATACCGGTTGTCCGGTTGCGATTCTCAATGCAACGCGGCTTACCGATATGCGCACTGGTTCGGCTGGTGCCGTGGCCGCGAAACACCTGTCCCCGAAAACCGAAATTGTCCTCGGGGTTGTCGGGACCGGAAGACAGGCGGAAGCGCAGGTCATGGCCACCGCGCGGGAACTGAAGATCCGGCAGCTGAAAGTCTGGAGCCGCGATCCCGCTCATGCAGAACGGTTCGCGGAACGTTTCAGGGAATTCGACTGTACGGCTGAAAACCTTGAACGGGTGTGCGACTGCGACGTGCTGGTCACCACAACGCCTTCGCGGGCCCCGCTCATCAGAAACGAATGGGTCCATGAAGGTATGCACATCAACGCGATCGGCGCCGATGCCCCCGGCAAGCAGGAACTGGATCCGGCCATCATCAAAAGAGCGCAGGTCTTCGTGGACGACCCTGCCCAGGCAGTCCATTCCGGGGAGATCAACGTGCCTATCAGGAACGGGCTTTTCCACGAGCAGGATATTTCCGGCACAATCGGGGAAGTCGTAATCGGGAGAAAGGCACGCAGGGACAGAAACTCAGTCACTGTCTTCGATTCGACGGGACTTGCCATTCAGGATCTGGCTATCGCAAAGATTGCCCTGCAGCACGGGAAACGGATCGATCTTCCGTTCCCATAAGGACTCGTACCTTACAAGACCGGGTGCGGTTTTTTCATGCAGGGGGTCTGTCGAATACCCCCACCCCCCTTCGCATTTCATATCGATCATACCCCGCTGCCTGTACATGGGGGGTTATACAACAGACCCCCCCACCGCCCGGGTTTTCGTGCAGGGGACTCCCCTCCCCGAAAAAGTTACTGCCAGTTCCGGCCCAATGAAACGACAAGCATCAGGACACCGAACATGCAGAGGCTGACGAGAACCCCCTCAACCTCAGAAAAGGTCCTGCTTACGAAGACTCCACAGAACCAGGAGACCGCAAGGCAGGCTGTAATCAGCGCGAGGCTCAGGAACAGTTCACTGAGTGCGGGCGACCTGACAACACGAAGGGTGAACGGGGCGGTCCACTCCCGGAAACGGGCATCGAAATAGAGCAGGGTGAAGAGGACCACGAGTGCGATGACAGCGGCCCAGTGGCCGCCAATGCCCTGGAACAGGGAGCCGGTAAGGAAGGCGATGAGGATTGAGAGGAGAACGAGAATGCAGTCAGGAATGTGATCTTTGAATCCCATAAAAATCTGTGATGGTGATATCCAGATAAACGTATGGATGAAAAACGGCAGTCCTTTGAGTTCTGATGATCACGGGACTGCCGGATAAAAAGGAATTACTTTTCCGGCTGTTTCGCGTACTTCTTCCAGACCTGCTCGCGGTATACCGGCCCGCTGTTGTACGTGCAGAACGGGATCAGTTTCCCGTCGGGTGTAGTATAGTGAATGCAGCACCGCTGGACACGCTCGATGTCATAGTTGTAATTGTCCATGAAGTGCATGGTCCCGATAAAGAGAGCATTCCAGTGGAACTCGCGGAGCGCATCAAAGTTCTGGCCAATCAGGGACTTGCTGATCAGTTTCCAGAATTCCGTGGTGTTGGCATGCTCGCTTTTCTTCACGGAAGTGTGCATGTTCTTCACGCCTTCAAGGAGCGCCTTGTACTTGTTGATCGCGCCACCTTTTTTCAGCGTCTCTGCCATCTGCTGGACCGACTCAAAGAAGCTGTCCACATCGACCATGCGATTGACCGGGACGATCCCTTCCGGCCGGACAAAGACATAGGTCGCTGCACCGCAGTGCTGGTGGGCGGTGAACCGTACCTGCGGGCGGCCTGTGTAAGCCTCGACAAGGTCCGAGAACGGGAGCACGCACGGGACCGGGTAGAAGTCGTCCTTTTTCAAGACCCCGTCCATCTGCTGCTCGATCTCTTTCAGGAGATCGGGGATAGTAATCCGCGATTTCTGGAGATCCTCATCGCTTGCCGCTCCCGTAAAAGCAACAGGCTGGAAGTTAACCCCGCGGACAACGGCGATGTTGTCGATGGCATACCGGATGATGTCGCCGACCTCCTTATCGTTCCTGCCCCGGATCACGGTCGGCACAAGGACCGTCCCGAGCCCGACTTTTTTTAGGTTCGCGAGTGCCTTCTCGTGGATGGCAAGGAACGGGTTAGTCTCCTTGCTTACGCCATCGAAATGGAGGTAGACCGTGTTCAGCCCGGCATCCTTGAGCTGCTGGGCGAGGGCCGGATCTTTTGCAATCTTGACACCGTTAGTCGCGATCTGGACCTGCGGGAAGCCCATGGACTTGGCTTTTTTGATGATCTCGATGAGATCGTCCCGCATCGTGGGCTCGCCACCGGAGAACTGGACTGCCGGTGCCGGCACTGGTTTCTCGTCCCGGAGCACCTGCAGCATCTTCACGACTTCATCGAAACACGGTTCGTACACGAACCCGCAGGCCCGTGCATTGGCAAAACAGAAGTCGCAATCCAGGTTGCAGCGGTTGGTGAGGTCGACATTCGCCAGCAGGGTCTGGGAGTGGTGGTTGTTGCAGAGGCCGCAGGCTGTCGGACAGCTGTCGTTTGGTGCAGTGCTCTGGGGATTTGCTATCCCGTTTCCAACAGCATCGTACTCCTGGAACCGGTGATACATCTCTGCATCGGACCAGTAGAGGTGCCGGGAACTCCCGTGGGAGGGGCAGGTCCTTTTCAGCCAGACCTTCCCCTCCTCCTCAACGATCTCCGCGTCCACAACGGTTCTGCATGTGGGACAGAGACTCCGTGTCTTCTTTATCAGCATTAGTTTCCACCTGAGGATGCTATCGAACCTTTCCGAAAAGGAATTCCGGTTTTAGTAACCTTAATCTTTCTATCTGCTCTTTATTACAGGTATTGGAGTGCTACATTATTAGCGTTGATTCCTTCATAATACCATTGCTGTCAGCCCTGTGGATTATGCTTCCGGCCTACCTCCCCAACCCCATAGCCGCGCTGTGCGGGGGAGGTGCGCCCATCGATGCCGGCAGGCAGTACCGTGACGGCAGGCGATTTTTTGGCGATGGGAAAACCTGGAGGGGGCTTTTTGCCGGCATCCTGGCCGGGGTCGTGGTAGGTGTCCTCCAGATCTGGGCTTACGGGGCTTATGATCTCAGCATGCTTCCAAAGCAGACACTCCTCTCAGTGGCACTTCTTTCGGTTGGTGCCCTTCTCGGCGATCTGGCCAAGAGCTTTTTCAAGCGCAGGCTCGGAAAGGAGCGGGGGGCGAAATGGCCAATTGCCGACCAGTATGACCTGGTTGCAGGCGCATTCCTGCTCCTGCTGGTGTTCAACCCGGCGTGGCTCTTTTCCGAGGTCACACTGCCCGCGTTCATCTGCATCCTCATCCTCACGCCGCTGCTCCACCGTGCCACCAATATCATCGGTTATGTTCTGAAAGTCAAGGAGGTTCCATGGTAGACAACGCCCTTGCAGAGATGCTCATCCGGTTCAAGGCAATCGAGTTCGGTGATTTTACTCTCGCGTCCGGTGCAAAGAGCACGTATTATGTTGATGTAAAGACCGCGGTCACCCGTCCCGAACTCCTCTCCGCGGTTGCCGAATCCGTTGCATCTGCACACGAGTTCGATGTTGTTGCCGGTGTGGCAGTCGGAGGAGTCCCGCTCTGCGTTGCCATAGCCATTGCCAAAAAGAAGCCCTACGCAATCATCCGTGCAGCGGAAAAGGACCACGGGAAAAAGAGCCTTGTCATCGGCGATGTGAAGGACAAGGACGTCCTCCTTGTCGAGGACGTGACCACCTCCGGTGGCTCTGCCCTGTACGGGATCAACGTCCTGCGTGCTGCCGGTGCGAGAGCAGACCGCGTGGTAACGGTGGTTGACCGTGAACAGGGTGCCGGGGCCCTGCTCGCAGCGCATGGCGTTACAATCCGCCCTCTTGTCCGGATCTCCGAACTCCTGAACAGATGAAAGAGAAGACATTTTTAATCCGGGCGTAAACTAGGAAGGTACTATGAAGATCCTTGTTGTAGGCGGGGGTGGAAGGGAGCACGCGATAGCTGCCGCCCTTGCCCGCAACACGACCACCGAAGTCTTCTCGGTCATGGCAAAACGTAATCCCGGCATTGAAACCATTGCAAAGGACATCCTCCCGGCAAAGGAGACCGATGTCGGGCGGATCGTCTCCTATGCACGGGAGAAAGGGCTGGAGTATGCTTTCATCGGCCCCGAGGCTCCTTTAGAGGCCGGGATCGTGGACGCTCTCGAAGAAGCGGGGATTCCCTGCGTAGGGCCGGTGAAGTCCGCTGCCCGGATCGAGACAGACAAGGCCTTCTGCCGCGAGATGATGGAACGTAATTCCATCGAAGGGTGCCCGAAGTACCGGATCTTCCATAACACGGATGAAGCCGTGGAATTCATCCAGTCTTTCGATGGCGATCTCGTTGTCAAACCCATCGGACTGACCGGTGGAAAGGGCGTTCGGATCATGGGAGAACAGGTTGACCGGGACGGCGCCATCGAATACGTGAAGTCCTTAAACGGAGAGGCTGTGCTGGAGGAACGCCTCCTTGGTGAGGAATTCACCCTCCAGGCATTTGTCGACGGCACCCACCTCGTACCAATGCCGCTCGTGCAGGACCATAAACGGGCGTTCGAGGGGGACATCGGCCTGAATACCGGGGGCATGGGTTCGTACTCGATGCCGAACCATATGCTGCCCTTTGTCACGGATACAGACTACCGGAATGCTATCGAGATCATGAAATCCGCTGTTGCCGCTATGACACGCACGGGCCGGCCCTACAAGGGGATTTTGTACGGCCAGTTCATGAACACCCGTGACGGCCCCAAGGTGATCGAGTTCAATGCCCGGTTCGGCGATCCCGAGGCGATGAATGTCCTTTCTCTCCTGTCATCTGACCTCACTGAGATCGTGCACCACATAGCCGATGGCACCCTCCTCCCCTCTCACGTAACTTTCGACTCGCAGGCAACAGTCTGCAAGTACCTTGTCCCGGAAGGATATCCCGAGGCTCCCCATTCCGGGGATGCCATCGCGCTCGGCTCCCATGATAATGCCCTCCTCTATTATGCCAATGTCGAGAAGCGGGATGGCGAGCTCGTCACCCTGACCTCCCGGACCCTTGCCTTTGTCGGCATCGGCGAAACCCTGGAACAGGCAGAACAAGCGGCTGAGCAGGCTGCATCTGGTGTCAAAGGGAAAGTCCGGCACCGCAGGGACATCGGGACAAAAGAGCTGCTGGAAAAACGAATTGCCCATATGAGGGAACTTCGATGAACAAGGACTTCATATCTATCCTCGATATCAGCGAGCCCGAGCTTGAGCAGCTTCTTTCAGAAGCACACCAGCTCAAGCGCCAGAAGAAGGCCGGCACCACCCACCCCCTTCTTGCGGGAAAGACTCTCGCGATGATTTTCGAGAAGTCCTCGACCCGGACCCATATCTCGTTCGAGGTCGGGATGAACGAACTGGGCGGACATGCCCTGTTCCTGAACGCCCGCGACATGCAGATCTGGCGGGGCGAGGAGATTCGCGATACCGCACGGGCTGCATCCCGGTATGTCTCAGCCCTGATGATCCGTGCCTACAAGCACAGCACCATCGAGGAGTTTGCACGGTATGCAACGATCCCGGTCATCAACGGCCTCTCGGATATGGAACACCCGTGCCAGCTCCTTGCCGATATCATGACCATGCAGGAGCACTTCGGCTCCACCCGCGACCTGCGGGTCACCTGGGTGGGCGACGGGAACAATGTCTGCAACTCCCTGATCCTCTCGACGGTCCTTACAGGCCTCCAGGTAACGGTATCGACCCCGGTCGGATACGAACCTGCCCCTGAATACGTGAAGAAGGCACAGGAACTCGGCGGAAAGGTGACGCTCATCCGCGAGCCAGAAAAGGCCGTGAAGGATGCAGAGGTCATTGTCACGGATACGTGGGTCTCGATGGGTGATGAGGAGGAACGTGACGAACGTTTGAAACTCTTCGGTGATTACACGGTTGACTCCGACCTGATGAAACTGGCATCGCCCAATGCCCGCGTCCTCCACTGCCTCCCCGCCCACCGGGGTGAGGAGATCACAGACGAAGTGATGGAAGGTGGCCAGAGCCTGGTATGGGATGAGGCCGAGAACCGCCTCCATGCACAGAAAGCGCTGCTGGTTCGGCTGTTGAAAAAATAACCTGCCCTGTCACCATATGCGATACTGAAAACGGCTGATAGCCGTTATTGATACCAGTAACTCCACTAAATGCTGCTGCTTCTTTAAGACTGAAAAAATAAAGGCTGAAAAAACAATCTAAATACAAGGTATAAGCGTGTTCTGTTTAACTGGATAATTGAATTTTCAGAAATAGAAAATTATTTTTCAATATATGCCATGAGCTGGTCTTTCATATATTTTTCAACGTCCTGGACAACATCAAGATTTCCTCGAAACGCCAGAAGATTGCGTTCATCCCCCTCCATGTTTGCAAAGGACAGTCTCTCTTTGCGTTCCACGACCTTTACATCAAACTTTCTCGAGATTTCGATGATAAGTTTTTGCGGTACGCCGGGAGGTACGAGGACATCATACAGTTGTTCGGTAGTATCGTTCTCGGCAGTCATAATGCACCAGTGTTACTTTCCTATTTTGATTCGGCGGCTCATAATACATGGGCCTCCACGGATCCCGCCTATTGGGTTTTTGGGCTTTCCGAGCGAGTTCATGCACCTGCCCATGAGGGCCGCGCCCCGGGCAAGACCGTCATCGACAAAGACGACATGGTCATTCGGATTGTCAAACAGGTTCCGTTCCGTAATCCCTTCAAGAATATATTCCGGTTTCCTGCCGGAGATGGCAGCCCGGCCGGTAAATCCAATTGAGGAGTTTTTCAACACAAGCCCCTGTTCAACGGCAATATCGATCAGGCGCAGGGCCATCCGGGTGCAGACCAGGTCCACCACCTCGTTTAAGGTTGCAAGCGAGTGATTCTTGTGGATCTCGGCCCCGATCTCAACAAGTTTTGGGAGATCACTGGAATTCTCCCCGCAGTCACAGCCAATCATGGCAACGCCCGATTCATAGGCAACCCGTGCATTGACCGGCACACGCCCGAAACGGTCCCGTTCCGGTGGCACGATGCGGATATCGATGTGCTCGTGGCAGCGGTCCACCAGTTCGTCCACGATCCTGCGGTTGCTCCGGGAAAACAACCCCCCGGTGATGCTGTGTTCGCCGAAGATATCCAGCGCCGTGCCCGTGCGCTGGTGGACAAGGCCGGTGCCCCGGACGATCGCATCCGGGATCGCCCCGGCAAGGCCGCAGAAGTTCCCCACGGTCTTTGCAAAGGGGTTTTCTGCGTCGGGGGCAACATCGCTTGTGATCCTCCCGTCAAGTGTTGTCCCAAAGTCGATTGTCACACAGGGATTTCTGAAGTCCACCGGGGTCCATTTCGCACCTTCCTTAATCCCTGCCATGGCAAGCTCCCCCTCCATCTCATTTGCCACCATCTCGACACCAGTCGATCCGACCGGGGGGATCACGCCAGCTACGGCCCCGACAAAGACCACCTTGTCGGCAAAACTGTACGGCTGGAGTTTTTGTGCCTGGTTCTCTTTTGACATTGGTGGCGTCATCTTTCGGGGCGGGACACCGGCAACAAGGCAGCCGTTTGCAAGGGAGATGACAAAATCTCCGACCTGGTCCGGGGAATCCATCTCGGCAACAACACCCGTGCTCCTGACGACAAAATCCAGTTCGTTTTTGATGTCCAGGTGGGCATCCCGGTGGCATTTGAGGAGCGTGTCCCGCACCAGTTCTGTCACCGCCTCGCGGGTCAGCTCGGTGCCATCCAGCGTTGCGCCAAAGATTGTCTCACCGGGTTTCGGGGGACGGATATCCCGGCTCATGCTGACGGTTTTGTTGATCACGTACGACATGCCGGTATCGAGGCTCACGCCGGTGAGGATACATTTTGTCGTGGTATTGCCCATCTCCACAGAGCCGACGATGAAGTAGGGTTTGTTCTTGTATTCAGGGACGTTCATCCCGGCGCCATGGGTGATTGACGGCGGTGGCGGGCTCTCGACGATATGGGGTTTGGGTCTTGTGAAACGGGAGAAAAAACCGGCGCTCATATACTCCGATTCTTGTCTGTATCTCCATATACATTTCGCTTTTTCCATGCGGGAAGCCCCCACGGGAGAGAGCCGAAAAGCAAGAACGGCTTGTTGACAGTAGCGGAGAAAAAAAGATTATCGCTTTTTATTCTGCATCTGCCTGACCATCCGGGCCTGGATGCCGAAATACTGGGACACGCCGATCGCATGGCACTGGTCAATGGAGTCGCTGTCAAACGAGACCATGTCGCTCGAGTAGATCGCATCCGGTGACGACCTCCCGAGAATCCTCACGCTGCCCTTGTAGAGCTCCATGTCAACTGTTCCGTTGACCCGTTCCTGGGTGGTGTTGATGAATGCATTGAGGGCATGGTACAGAGGTTCGTAGACAAGCCCCTTGTAGGCGAGCTCCGACCACTTATCGTCAACCATCCGCTTAAATGCGAGCTCCTGGCGTGTCAGGGTCAGGCCTTCAAGATCGCGGTGGGCTGCAAGGATGACGGTTGCGGCCGGGTGTTCGTAATTCTCGCGGGCTTTGAGACCAAGGATGCGGTCCTCGATCATATCATTGCGGCCGATCCCGTGTTTTCCGGCAAGAACGTTGAGTTTCTGGATCAGGTCATACCCGGAGAGTTTCTTTTTGTTCAGGGCAACCGGGACGCCGTTCCTGAACGTCAGCGTAATCTTCTCCGGTTTTGCCAGGGCTTTCTCGGGTGATACTGTCCAGAGGTAGATCTCCTCGGGCGGGTGAAATGCCGGGTCTTCGAGCCGGCCCCCTTCAATGCTCCTGCTCCAGCAGTTCTCGTCCATGCTCCATGGCTTGTCCTTTTTCACCGGCACGGGGATGTTATGCTTCTTTGCATAGTCGATCTCCCAGTCACGGGTGAGATTGAGTTCCCGGATCGGAGCCACGACCTCGAGGCCGGCGCTCCGGATGATGAAGTCGAACCGGAGCTGGTCGTTGCCTTTCCCGGTGCACCCGTGGCCGATGGCGGTTGCCTTCTCTTTCTTTGCGATCCGGACAATCTCTTCGGCAATGAGCGGCCTGGCAAGGGACGTCCCCATGGGGTATCCCTCGTAGGAACCATTGGCCCGTATTGCCGGGAAGATGTGGTTGGCAACGAACTTATCCCGGACATCGATTGTATAGTGGCGGTCGGCGAGCTTTTTGCCTTTTTTGGTGGCAACATCGATCTCCTCGTCCCGCTGGCCGACATTCACGGCAACCGTGACCACGCGGTCGTAGTCATACTTCTCTTTTAAGAGCGGGATGCAGATCGAGGTGTCGAGCCCGCCTGAATATGCAAGGACTATCGTGCCTTTTCCCATTATTCACACCTGTTTTCTCATTGATGCAGTACTACTTGGAAGTACCAGCATATATGTTCAGGGGGCAATTTTTCGGGAATAATGGGGTGCCGCGTGACGGGAAGAGATCACCTAAAGAAGAACAAAAAAAAGTTGTTCAGGCTGGAATTCCTGAACCCGGGTATCGTGGTTACGCCGTGACTACGATCTTTGCTTCCGTCTGGGGCTGGAACGGTCCGGTCGTGTAGTCGTAGGAGCCGGCCTTGTCGAAGACTACCGAGTAGCTGCCGCCGTACGGAATCTCGATGGGGTTCATACTGCCAAAGTACTGGCCAAGAACAACATCATTTGCCTGGATGGTGTGGGGCTTGAAGGGATCGGTGTTCTGCCAGATTACCTTGGTGCCGACCTTGACATAGGCTGTTGCTTCGGGCATAATTGTCAGGTCCTGAGTAAAGGTTATCGTATAGGTCGGAACCGGTGCCGGGGTGGCTTTAGCGGTTGCCTCAGGGGTCTTGTTGACAACGACAACAACGACTTCCTTGGTGGGTTCAGGGGTCGGGACTGCGGTTGCAACTACCGTGGGCACGGGTGTGGGGGTCGGGGTGGCAGTCGCAGGTGCTGCAGGCTGGGATGTGCATCCCGCAAGCAGAATCCCGATAAACAGGATCGCAAGAACAACGAATAATTTCTTCATGCATCTTTTTTTGTTATTTCGGTATATAAGGGTATTCAATTTTTATGGTTGAAAATTTTCAGGACAGCGAGCCTGCACCCGGGCATGTGAAAGAACCGGAAATGGGTAAAAACTCTAAAAAATGGTTATTTTTTCGATTCGGGTTCAATTATTTGAGATAATGGCTGATCGGTTCGAGCGTTACTTTCTCGCGCTTAATGGCATCGATGGCAAGAGCAGCCGCCCGCGCTGCCTGAAGGGTGGTGATATAGGGGATCTGGAAGTCCACTGCCGCCCGCATGATCTGGTAGTGGTCCTGGCGCGACTGCTTGTCCTGCGGTGTGTTGATGATGAGCCGGATTTCCCCGTGCCGCATCATGTCAAGGACATTGGGTGACCCTTCCTGGACTTTCCGCACAAGGTGGGCCTCGATGCCCGCGTCATGCAGGTAATCGACGGTGCCCTCGGTCCCGTACAGGGTAAGGCCGAGTTCCTGCAGTTTACGGGCAATGGGAATAACCTCGTCTTTCTGCTCCATGTTGACCGAGATGAATATGTTCCCCTTGAGCGGCAGCTCGTTGTCGGCCGAGATGCAGGCCTTGTAGAACGCGAGCCCGAAATCATAGTCGATTCCCATTACCTCTCCCGTGCTCTTCATCTCGGGGCCCAGCATGGTGTCGACACCGCTCAGCTTGTTGAAGGGGAGCAGCACCTCCTTCACTGCCACATGTTCAATTTCCCTCTCCTTGTACCCGAGGTCGCGCAGTTTCCTGCCGATCATGACTTTTGCGGCAATTTTCGCAATCGGGGTACCCGTTGCTTTTGACACAAACGGGACGGTCCTGCTCGCGCGGGGATTTGCTTCGAGAATGTAGACCGTATTGTCCTTTACGGCCATCTGGAGGTTGACCAGCCCTACAACACCAAGGCCGATGGCAAGTTTCCTCGTGTAGTCCCTCACGGTGTTAATGACTTCCGGGGGAAGCGACTGGGTCGGGATCACACAGGCGGAGTCACCGGAGTGGATACCGGCCTGTTCGATGTGCTCCATGATGCCGCCGATCAGGACATCCTCCCCGTCGCAGACTGCATCGACATCAAGCTCTACGGCGTTCTGGAGGTACGAGTCGATGAGTACCGGGTGGTTTCTGCTGACACGAACCGCCTCCTTCATGTAGGTATTGAGTTCCTGCTCATCGTGGACAATCTCCATTGCCCGGCCCCCAAGGACATAGGACGGGCGGACGAGCACCGGGTACCCGATCTGTGCCGCTTTCGATTTTGCTTCTGCCTCGGAATAGGCTGAGGAATTGGGCGGGCAGGGGATGTTGAGTTTCTTTAAGAGTATGCTGAACCGGTCGCGGTCCTCGGCGATATCCATGGCATCCGGACTGGTCCCGAGGATCCGGGTGGAGAGGCCCAACCTTCGTATCTCGCTCTCGATCGGCACAGCAAGGTTGACAGCATTCTGCCCGCCGAATTGCACCATGACGCCATAATAGGTGTCGGATTTGAGGATGTTTGCCACATCTTCGAGCTGCATGGGCTCGAAAAAGAGCCGGTCCGAGGTATCGAAGTCTGTCGATACGGTCTCCGGGTTGTTGTTAACGATATGGACCGTGACCCCTTCTTCCTCCCTCAGGGCCTGCACGGCATGGACCGTACAATAATCGAATTCGATACCCTGGCCGATGCGGATCGGCCCGGACCCGAGGATGAGGACTTTTTTACCTTCGGTTGGTGTAATCTCGGACTGCGGTTCGTACGTTGAGTAGAAATAGGGCGTGTTTGCCGGGAATTCGGCAGCGCACGTGTCCACCATCTTATAGGCCGGGGGGGCGACAAGCGAATCGATCTCAGCAGGGGACTTTCCACAGATCTGGGCGATTTCGGTATTGGAGAACCCGTACTTCTTTGCCTGGATGATGTCTTCTTTTGCGCAGGCCTTTTCCGCAAGGCGTTTTTCCATGTCAACGATATTCTTGATCTTTTCCAAAAAGAACGGGGTGATGGAGGTCAGCTGGACGATCTCATCGACTGTGAAACCCTGCCGGAATGCGTCGAAGAGGCAGTGGAACCGCTCATCTGTGGGGCGGGTGAGGATCATCCGGATCTCGCTTGGGCTCGTGTGGCCCTGGACATCGGTATCGAGCGAACGCTTCGCCTTCATCAGCGCTTCCTCTATCGTCCTCCCGATCGCCATGACCTCCCCGGTGCTCTTCATTGCGGTTGAGAGTGTCCTGTCGGCACCCTTGAACTTGTCGAACGGCCAGCGGGGCACTTTCACGACAATGTAATCGATGGCGGGTTCAAACGATGCGGGTGTGCAGCCGGTGACGGTGTTCGTGATCTCGTCCAGCCGGAGCCCGATGGCGATCTTTGCCGAAACCCGTGCGATCGGGTAGCCCGTTGCCTTCGATGCAAGCGCCGAGGAGCGGGAAACCCGCGGGTTCACTTCAATAACCCGGTAGTCACCGTTCCGGAACGCGAACTGGATGTTGCAGCCTCCCTGGACATCGAGCGCCCGGATGATCTTGATCGCAGCACTGCGCATCATCTGGAATTCGTCATCGCGGAGAGTAAGGATGGGGGCAACGACAACGCTCTCCCCGGTATGGATGCCCATCGGATCCACGTTCTCCATGCCGCAGATGATAATACATGTGTCGGCGGAGTCCCGCATGACCTCGAACTCGATCTCTTTCCAGCCAAGCACGCTCTCCTCGATCAGGACCTGGTGGATCCGCGAGCGCGAGAGGCCGAGTTCCACGATTCTCGTGAGTTCCTCTCGGGTATGGGCTATACCTCCTCCTGCGCCACCCAGTGTATAGGCCGGACGGACAACTGCCGGAAGGCCGATGGCAGTGATGGCCTCATCGATCTGGTTGAGCCCGGTAAGGATGATGCTTTTTGGCACCGGCTCGCCGATCTCCTGCATGAGAGACCGGAACTTCTCCCGGTCCTCGCCCTTGTAGATCGCTTCTAGGGGCGTCCCCAGAACCTCGACATCCTTCAGTGCACCTTTCTCGGCAAGTTCCGCGGTCATGTTGAGGCCGGTCTGCCCACCCATGCCGGAGAGGATCCCGTCCGGCTTCTCCTTCTCGATGATCTTGGCGATGATGTCGGCGCGGAGCGGTTCGATGTAGATGGCATCGGCCATGCCCGGGTCGGTCTGGATGGTGGCGGGGTTCGAGTTGACAAGAACGACCTTGACGCCCTCCTCCTTCATTGCCCGGCACGCTTGGCTTCCCGAGAAGTCGAACTCTGCAGCCTGCCCGATCTGGATGGGGCCCGACCCGATGATCAGGACCTTTTTGATATGCTGCTTACGGGGCATTATCCGAGCCTCCTGAAGACACCATCAAAATAATGGCATTCTGTGTCCTGGGGTCCGGCATGGGCTTCGGGATGGAACTGGACGCAGTTGATCCGAAGGTCCTGGTTCTCGAATCCTTCGATCGTTCCGTCGTTGGCATTGACAAAAGTGACCTCGCAGCCCTCCGGTAGCGAGTCCGCATCAACGGCAAATCCGTGGTTCTGGGTGGTGATGAAGATCCTGCCGTCATGGTACCGGACCGGCTGGTTGGCCCCGCGGTGGCCGAACTTCATCTTGTAGGTGTCGCCGCCAAGAGCGAGTGCAGAAATCTGGTTGCCCATGCAGATCCCGAAGATAGGGAGTTCCCCGATACATTTCTTTACGGTGGCAATCGTCTTGGTTGCAACTTTGGGATCACCGGGGCCGTTTGTTATGAAGAGGCAGTCCGGCTCGCACCCGAAGATGTCATCGTGGGAAGCATCATGGGGGAAGACATAGAGATCGCCTTTTCTCCGCGTTAGGCTGGTGAGGATGTTGGTCTTGAGGCCGAGATCGATAATGGCCACGCGCTTCCCTTTTCCGGGAATGCGGTACGGGGCCTTGCAGGAGACCTCGGGGATCGGGACGCACTCTGATATGGAGGGGGTTTTTTGTGCGAGTTTCACGGCATATGCACCATCATCGCTGCCCACAACCAGTGCGGCACGCATGGTCCCGTGGACACGGGTCTTGATGGTGAGGCTGCGGGTATCGACACCCGATATGCCGAGCAGCTTCTTCTGTTCAAAATATTCGCGGATTGTGGGACGTGAATCCGGAACATCGCAGATCTCCCGGCAGACGGCCCCAAGGACCTTCGTACTCTGGCTCTGCATATTCTGCACATCGACACCGTAATTCCCGATCGTCGGGAACGTGAACATCAGGATCTGGCCAAAATAGCTGGGATCGGAGAGCGCCTCCATATATCCCGTCATGATGGTGTTGAAGACGAGTTCACCGGAACATTCGCCCTCAACACCGAATCCATCTCCAACAACGAACTGACCATCCTCAAGACCCAGAACTGCCTTCATTCATACCCCACCAGGATTTCCATAGTAGATATGCCTGAAAGGTTATTAACGATAGTGCAGTGGCAGGCTCTTTCCTGTGGCCTCATCTTCCCCACGGTGCGACGGGACGGAGACGGGCCAGTGGTGACGTATTGTGCCCGTTCGGATACCCATTTAAAGGATGGCTTCCGATATTGGATCGTTACCGCAAAGGAACAGAGGTGAAACACTATGGGAACACTAGGACAGAAGATTGTCGGAAGCGACGTAAAAGAGATCGTGAACCTGCTCAACAAGGCCTATTGCGATGAATGGCTCGCCTACTACCAGTACTGGATTGGCTCCAAGGTTGTCAAGGGCCCCAACAAGGAAGCGGTCATCAGCGAACTCACGCTCCATGCTACCGAGGAACTGAACCACGCTACCCTGCTTACAACCCGCATTATCCAGCTCGGTGGGACTCCCATTACAAAGCCGCAGGACTGGTACAAGTTCACCAACTGCGGGTACGATGCCCCGGACGACCCGTTCATCGTTAAGATCCTGGAGCAGAACATCAAGGGCGAGCAGTGCGCCATCAAGACGTACAATTCCCTGATGAAGAAGACAAAGGACAAGGACCCGGTCACCTACAACATCCTCCTCACGATCCTCTCGCAGGAAGTCGAGCACGAGGAAGATCTCCAGGCACTTCTCGAAGACGTCGAGATCATTATGAAGAAGAAGTGAAGAGAAAACCTCACTCATCATCAGCTCTTTTTTCCCGGATATCCCCGCGCACCATCCCCGGGTATAAATACTATCTGTCGCAACTTCCCATCATACAACAGAGGGAGACTTAGTTTCATGGAACACGTTGACGGAAAGGACAAGGGAAACATCGTGTTGTACGCGCTCTCCACATGCGGGTGGTGCGCAAAGACCAAAGACCTCCTCCGTGAGATGGGCATTGCGTTTGATTACACCTTTGTCGATCTCCTGGATGGCAGAGAGCAGGATGACGCGATAAGCACTGTGGAGAAGTTCAACCCGGCGGGCTCATTCCCCACGCTTGTGATCAACAATAAAAAAGTCATCATCGGATTCCGTGAGCAGGAAATCCGGGAGGCCCTTGCACCATGACCTTTACCGGCATCAGCGAGCAGGATGTTGACAGGGCATACGATGCTCTCAGGAAGGATGCCCTTGACGGGGGATATCGCCTCAACCCGGATGCGGAGTTTGTGAAGAATCTCATCCGGGGTCTCCTGAAGAACGAACAGCGGTACGGCTACCGGGCCTGCCCCTGCCGGCTGGCTTCCGGGAAGAAGGAGGGGGACCTCGACATCATCTGTCCATGCGATTACCGGGATTCGGACATCGAGGAGCATGGTGCCTGCTACTGCGCCCTGTACGTCAGCGAGGCGATCGCAGACGGCACGCGGAAGGTCGCGCCCGTTCCCGAACGCCGCCCACCCCGATCGCAGCGGGGGACGATGAAGGAGCGTGCTGTCCAGACGGTTGCGGTCGGCGGAGGAGTGACCTTCGGGAGCCTTCCATTCCCTGTCTGGCGCTGCAAAGTCTGCGGCTACCTCTGTGCACGTGATCAGCCCCCGGGCATCTGCCCGGTCTGCAAGGCAAAAAAAGACCGGTTCGAACGGTTCCTGTAATTTTTTTGAGGATTCCTGATATTTCCTTTTTCGGGCGATTAAAACATAGTATACCTGATGAATGCATATTCCCTGTAATAATCCCCCCTTTGCGCCAGTAAGGATACATGATGCCATTTTGAGCATTCTCTTATACTTTTCCCGCAAAGATCATGGGCATGGCAGGAACCGTATCGGTCGAAGTTGTCGGCCTGAAGAACTCGGAGTGCTCCCCCTTTCCCTGTGACGATGACCGTACCTGCGGCCTTGAAGAATGCTTCAAATCCGGAAAGCTGGTCGCTGCCTTCCAGGCGCTCACAAACGCTCTGAAAGCAGCGTATGGCGACCGTGTGGAAACGAAACTGACCCTTCTCGATGAAGGAACTCCGCAATATATCAAGAAAATTATCGAGCGCGAGCACCCTCCCATCCCTATGATCCTGGTCAACGGTAAAGTAACGAAGATTGGCAGGATCGTCCTTGACCGGACAAAGGCAGAGATTGAGAAAGCGCTTGTATGAAAAATGCAAGCGTTTCATCAGTTTCCGCTATTGTTTCGCATCATGGTATGCGCTGATCCCGCCTGTGCCATGGCGCGCACCCGGTAAGATAACCTCATTTCTCCAGGATTTTCGCAATCGGGGCAAAATTTTCTTTTTTGGGTAATTTTCCGGTTACACTTAGCGCCCGAAATCTTCCAAATCAGCATGTTTTTCCCTCCTGGTTGCCCCCCAGTTATTTAATGTTTAAGCAATAATCGTGTTAAATTCATATTTGCGATGATTCATATCCGCGATGATCTCAATGGATCGGTACCAGCAACTTCCTAACATGTCGGGTGTTCTTTCTGGATCGTTCCCCGCCGCTCATGACGGGAACGTGACAACCCCTCGGGTTTCGGTGATCCTATCATGATCGCAGGGCTCTTCATCATCTCTCTTGGTGTTTTTGTTCTCGGGGTCCTCCTGCCCCTTGCCGGCGCATGGCAGGATCGTCGGATCTTCCGGGCAGGATCGCACCTCTGTACCATCGCCGGATCTGTTCTTCTCGGGGCCATCTCGCTCTTTCTCCTCCTTACCGGCAATGACGTTGCCTGGACTGCGTACCAGCTGGTTGCCAGCTTCTCCCTCTCGTTTGCTATCGACCGGCTCTCCGCCTTCTTCCTGCTCCTGATATCCGTGGTATCGGCATGTGTTGCCCTCTATGCGGCGGAATACAACGAACATCTTGAAGGGAGCTTGCGCAAAAATCTCCTCTCTGCCTGCACGAACCTGTTCATCCTTTCCATGGTGCTTGTGGTGGCTTCAGCCAACACCCTCTCATTTCTGTTGTTCTGGGAACTCATGGCAGGGTGCTCGTTCCTCCTCGTCATGTACGATTACTCCCGTACAGCAACACGGAAGGCCGGGCTCTTCTATTTCGTGATGACCCATCTCTCGACGCTTTTTGTCCTGCTCGGGATCGTCCTCCTGTTTTCCACGACCGGCTCCTTTGCCCTGGCACCCGCCGGCGTCTCACCCGTTTCAGCGCTTGCTTTTGTTGCACTTCTTATCGGTTTCTCCGTCAAGGCCGGCATCATCCCGTTCCACAAGTGGCTGCCCTATGCCCACCCCGCGAGCCCGACGCCGATATCGGCTCTCATGTCCGGCGTAATGCTCAAGATCGCGGTGTACGGGCTTCTCCGCTTCCTGCTGGATGTTTTCTCACCGGAACTCTGGTGGGGGATCCTCATCCTTGTCATGGGCACGGCAACGGCGGTCCTCGGTATCATCTATGCTTTAAAGGAGTACGATATCAAGGCCATGCTCGCGTACAGCAGTATCGAGAATACCGGTATCATCTTCATGGGTATCGGCCTGTATGTAATCTTCTCCAGTTACCAGCTTCCGGAACTTGCCCTGATCAGCCTGCTCTCAGCCCTCTTCCATGCCCTCAACCACGCCATGTTCAAGAGCCTCCTCTTCCTGACAGCCGGTTCCGTTGTCCACGCCACGCACACCCGGGACATCGAGAAGATGGGCGGACTCATCCACCGTATGCCGTTCACGGCCGGGCTCTTCTTTGTCGGTGCGCTTGCCATCGCGGCCCTCCCCCCGCTGAACGGGTTTGCGAGCGAAGTGTTGTTGTTCATCTCGTTCTTCTCCTCCATTGCGGTAGCAGACCCGCTTTTCAAGGTGCTGCTGTTCCTCTGCCTGGGCCTCTTTGCCCTGACGAGCGCGCTCTCGGCTGCCTGTTTTGTCAAGGCGTTCGGCTCGGTCTTTTTAGCGCTCCCCCGTTCTTCTGAGAGCGGCAGGGCAGAAGAGGTTCCTTTCCTGATGCTGCTTGGCCCTGCGCTGCTTGCATCGGCCTGTATCCTCCTTGGCCTCTTTGCCGCCCAGATCTTCCTCCTTACCGGTTTCACCGTGCCGATGCCTGACATGTTCCTTGTCGGCCTGCTCCTGCTTGCCATGCTCGTCCTCACGTTTGCGGTCCTCTTTTTTACTGCATCCCGCGAGGTGCGGGTGACCGAAACCTGGGGGTGCGGGACGCTCTCGCAGCAGCCGGCAATGGAATACTCCGGCCACGGCTTCTCGGAACCCATTGACATCATCTTCTCCACCGTGTACCGGACAAAGATGAAGAACGAACGCACGTTCTATGACCAGAAGAACTGCATCTTTGCCGAAGGTAAGGCTGAAATCCGGCTTATCAAAGTATTCGAGGAATACCTGTACCTGCCCGTTGCTCGGGCTTCGTATGCCGTTGCGGAAACGGTCTCCCGGCTCCAGAGCGGGTGCCTTGACACGTATCTCCTCTATGTCTTCTGTGCCGTGATCGCGGTCATCGTTTTTCTGGGGTGGCTTGCATGAACCTTTCCTTTGGCCTGTACCTGGTGCTCAACACAGCAGCCGTGCTGCTCGTTGCACCACTGTTCGTGAGCATCATTAAGAAAGTGAAAGCTTGGACACAGGGAAGGAGCGGGCCGTCTGTCTTGCAGACCTACTTCACCCTCGCAAAACTGCTGAAGAAGGAAACGGTGTACTCGTCGCACTCCTCATGGGTCATGCGACTGACGCCCTATGTGAGCATTGCTGCGGTACTGGTCGCTGCACTCTTCGTCCCGCTCGTCTTCGTTCCCGAGCCGGTTGGGGGGATCGGCAATATCATCCTGTTGCTCTACCTTCTTGCGCTTGCCCGGTTCTTCATGGCACTCGCAGGCCTTGACGCCGGCAGTTCGTTTGGCGGCATGGGCAGCTCACGGGAGATGAGCATCTCGGCCATCATCGAGCCAACGACCATCATCGTCTTTGCCGCGCTGGTCTTTGTCTTCAAATCCTTAAATGTCTTTGACATGTTTGCTGCATCCGCGGCTGCCGGTGCACCGGCAACCCCCACCCTCATCCTGCTTGGCATCTCTCTCTTCATCATTCTCGTGGTCGAGACATCACGGATCCCGGTCGACAACCCGGAGACGCATTTGGAACTGACCATGATCCACGAGGGAATGATCCTGGAACAGTCCGGTAAAAACCTGGCACTTATGGAACTCTCGGCAGCCGTCAAGCTAACGCTCCTGATGGCGCTCCTGCTCAACCTCATCGTCCCCGTTGGGCTCACCACGACGCTTGCAATCGGTACGATCGCGGTGGCGGCAGTCCTCTTTGTTCTCAAGGCCACGGTCCTTGCCGGGATCATCGGCCTCTTTGAATCCTCGATGGCAAAGATGCGGTTCTTCCGCCTCCCGAGCCTCTTTGCCATGGCGTTCTTCTTCTCCACGCTTATCATCATCATCGAGGTGTTCGCATGATCGATCCAGCGTTCGTCCAGTCCGTTATCCGGATCCTCTTTGCGGTTGTCATTGTCACAGCAGCCTACATCATCTCTACAAGGAACCTCATCTCACTGGTATCGGTCTACGCCCTCCAGTCGCTCACCCTTGTCCTTATGGCGCTCGCCCTCTGGTCGCTTGAGGGCGCGACCGTCCTGCTCGCCATCGCTGCAGTAACGTTCGTGAGCAAGGTGCTCGTCATCCCCTACTTTATCGCAAGTATCCAGGAACGGATTCGGATCCGGCGCGATATTGAGTTCCACTTCCTGAGCCCCACGACCTCGCTCCTCCTTTCCATGGCCCTGATCCTCTTCATCTACATAGCGCTGGCAAATATCCTTGAAGGGACTCCTGCGAGGGAGAGCCTCTTCTTCTTCGGCGCGGTCATCGGCCTCTCCCTGATGCTCATGGGGATGATGGTCACGTTCTCGCGGAAACGGGCGATAACCAAGGTCCTTGGCTACCTCTCGATGGAGAACGGCGTTCTTCTCTTTGGGATGTTTGTCACCGAGCTCCCGTTCATCATCGAGTTCCTGATCATCATCGACCTTGTCATTCTCGTGATGCTGACCACGATCTTAACCGTCGGCCTCGATTCCACGCTCGAAGAGTACCACCAGCGCCTCCACCGATTCCATCTTGTGGGTGACACGGAGGACGGGCCATGATCCTCGCGGCCTTTATCCTCGTCGCGGCAGCGGCGCTTGCTGTCATTGCACTGGGCCGGACCCACCGCCAGATGAATTCAGCCTGTATCGCAGAGGCCGCCATCTTCCTGGCATTATCAGCCTGGCTCATCCTTTCCTCGCAGATCCCTATGACCTCCCTGGCGATAGGAAACGAGTTTTTCTTCATCGACCATCTGGGCATCTACGAAGTGCTCATTGCCACCGTCATCTTCCTGCTCGCCGCGGTCTATGCGAGAGGGTATGTCGAGAACCTGATCGAGGCACGGGAACTTTCCCGGGGGAGCCTGAAACTCTTCTATGGTGCCTGGGCTTTCCTCCTGCTGGTCATCGTCCTTGCATTCTTCTCGGACAACCTTGCCCTCTTCTGGATCTTCACCGAGCTGACAACGGTCATCTCCGCCATGCTGGTGGCGATCCTGTACGCGCGGGACAACATCGATGCAGCTATCAAGTACATCTTCATCGCATCGGTCTCCATGCTCTTCTCGTTCGTCGGCCTCATATTCCTCTTCGAGATCTCGCGGAGCGTCGTGGGCACCGGCACCCTCAACTGGACCGTCCTGATACAGCAGGCCGGATCCTTCCCGCCCGGCATGGTGATCGCGGCATTCGCCCTCATCTTCATCGGCTTTGCCGCAAAATCGGGGATCTTCCCCTTCCATACCTGGCTCCCCGAAGCCCATGTACGGGCGCCGTCTGCCGTAAGCGCGATCCTTTCCGGTGTCCTCCTGAACGTCGGTATCTATGGCATCATCCGGGTCTTTGCCATCGTCCACCGGACAACCGCGGTTTCCACGGTCTCGCTCATGCTCCTGGTCTTCGGCCTGCTGACTGTCTTCATCGCAGCCCTGTCCATGCTCCCCCAGAAGAAACTCAAGAAGCTGATCGCGTTCTCCAGTGTCGAGAACATGGGGATCCTGCTCATCGGGCTCGCGGTGGCGACACCCCTCGCCATCTTCTGGGTGCTCTTCCATGTGATGGCCCACGCATTCACGAAAGCCGGCCTCTTCTTCTCGGCAGGGATTCTCCACCGCCAGTACCACAGTACACTCTCCCCCGATGCGGTGGACGATATGCGGGATGTCTTCGCCCTCCAGCCGGTTGCGGCATGGGGTATCATCCTTGGCGGCCTTGCCATCACCGGGATGTCACTCTTCCCGGTCTTCCTCTCGAAGTTCTTCCTCCTCGTGCAGCTGGCGGGATTCTCTTCTGTTGCCCTCGTCATCCTCCTCGTCCTGCTCTTCATCGCGGCCGGGGCATTTGGGTACTTCGTGATCCGCACGTTCACGCAGGTCTCCCCTGCCGGTATACCTCCTGAAATGATCCGGTACCAGACCCCCGCCGGCATGAACATTCCCGTCATCATCCTCCTGGTCCTGACTCTCATCCTCGGGACGGTCATCACGTCGGGAGAAGTTGCGTTCCTGGATCAGGTTGTCGCGGAGCTGATGTTCTGATGGTTTCTGATGAGGGCCTGGGGAAACGTGCGGTACGCGAACTTCTGGGGCCGGGCGGGCTTTCAGAACAGGTCACGGAAGGATGCAATGGCGAATGGTATCTCCGGGTGAGCGAACCGGAGTTCCTGCCGCTTGTCACCTCCCTTGCTGCCCGCGAGTGTGCGCTGATCGGCCTCTTCTGCACCGAACACTTCTCGCCCGGCGCACCGTTCTCCCTCCTGTATGTTTTAGAGAAGAAAGGCGTCCTCCTTGTTGTGGTCCTTGACACTGCCCAGTCCGCCCCGTCCATTGCCCGGCTCCTGCCCTCGGCCTGCTGGCCCGAACGGGAATGCCGGGACGGTTTTGGCATTGCATTTGAGGGATCGTTCGATGAGCGAAGGCTCCTTCTCCACGAAACCTATCCTGATGATTACCATCCCTTGAAAAAGTGTGTCGGGAATGTACCCCCGACTATGAAATCGTCAGTTGAACCGTCAGCGGAGTACCCGTTCCGGGGCGTGCAGGGCGACGGTGTGTACCAGATCCCGGTCGGGCCGGTCCATGCCGGCATCATCGAGCCGGGGCATTTCCGGTTCAGCGTGATCGGCGAGAAGATCTTCAACCTCGAGCTTCGGATGTTCTACAAGCACCGCGGGATCGAGAAACTGGCCGAGGGAAGATCACAAGGGGACCTTGTCCGCATTGCCGAGGCGGTCAGCGGGGACGAGTCCGTGGCAAATTCCGTTGCCTGCTGCATTGCCGTGGAGAAGATCGCCGGAACGCATGTCCCGGAACGGGCCTGGGCCCTGCGGACCATCCTCATGGAGGAGGAGCGGATCGGTTCGCACCTCGGGGACCAGGCAGGCATGCTCGTTGACGTAGCCTTCCCGCTCGGGGCCAGCCAGTTTGCCGTGATTCGCGAGGAAGTGTTCCGGATGAACGCCCTTCTTACCGGCTCCCGGTTCCTGCGGGGGATGATTGTACCCGGAGGGCTCTCCCGCGACATCCGCACCGAAGACCTGGAGGCGCTCCGGTTGTTTGTCCGGCAGGTCCGGAAACGGTACCGTACGGGCCTGAAGATCGTGCTCTCGACGGCGTCTGTCATTGACCGGTTCTCGCCGACAGGAGTGGTACGGAGATCAATCCTCCGGCCGCTCAATATCACCGGGCCTACAGCGAGGGCTTCCGGGGGGAATGGCGATGTGCGGGTCGACCACCCGTACGGTATCTACTCCCGCCATTCCCCGTCAGTACGGGCCCTCCATGATGGTGATGTGCTCTCCCGGTTTACCGTCCGGGCATCCGAGATCCTGGACTCGCTCGACCTGATCGAGCGGCTGCTTGAATCCTTGCCGGAAGGGCCGGTACGGGTGGCATGTGAAGCAAAGGACGGTTATGCCCTCTCTCTCGTGGAATCTGCACGGGGCCAGAGCCTCTGCTGGATCTGGATCCAAAACGGTGTTGTCGAACGCTACAAGGTACGGACCGCTTCGTACTGCAACTGGCTGGCCATCGAACATGCAGTCCAGGGAGAAATCGTCCCGGATTTCCCGCTGATCAACAAGAGCCTGAACCTGTCCTACGCAGGGACGGACATGTGAGGTGACATAAGAATGGTGAACGTACTATCCTGCCTGCTGAAGAGGAAAGTGACTGCTGACGTCCCCGCACGGGATGAAGAGATAGAGGCACTGGGACGGGAGATCCGGCGCGAGGTCGACGCCGTCTTTGGCGGGAGTCTTGCGATCCGCGAACTTGATACGGGGAGCGATAATGCAGCCGAGATCGAGATCAACAATCTCACGAATCCGTATTACGATGTCGAGCGGTTCGGTATCACGTTCGTGGCATCTCCCCGCCATGCAGACGTGCTTCTGGTGACCGGGGCAGTGACCCATAATATGGCGGTAGCGGCAAAAAAGACGTACGATGCCATGCCGTCGCCGAAGTTCGTGGTGGCCGTGGGCGACGATGCCTGTACCGGCGGGATCTTTGCCGGTTCTTATGCCGTGCTCGGCGGGGCAGAAAAGATAGTTCCGGTTGACCTGAAGATCCCGGGCAACCCACCGGCCCCAAAGGAGATCCTTTCGGGCCTGCTCGCGCTGATGAGGCATGCCGGCAGGACACGCTGACCTCCCGCTTTTTTGCATCCCCAAGGACATTTTATTACACCCGCATGATAACCGGTACGTGCAATGAAGCCGGTACGGAAATGGGGGCCCGGGCCCTATACTGTGGCAGTGATCCACGGAGGTCCGGGAGCACCGGGTGAGATGGCGCCGGTTGCCCGTGAGTTGTCATCGGTAACGGGGGTGCTCGAACCCTTCCAGACCGAGACAACGCTCGAAGGACAGGTGCAGGAGCTCCGGTCGGTCCTGTCGCAGCATGGCATGCTCCCCGTCACCCTGATCGGCTTCTCGTGGGGGGCGTTCCTCTCATGGATGCTTGCTGCCCGGTATCCCGATCAGGTGAAGAAACTGATCCTTGTGGGATGCCCCCCGTTTGAGGAGGAGCATGCCGCGTCCATCACCCGGACACGGATGGCCCGCCTCAAAAAAACAGACCGCGACCGGGTGAATATGCTCATCGAAGGGCTTGACGGCACCACCGAAGCCGGCAAGAACGCGCTCCTCGCGGAACTCGGCACCCTCCTTGCCCGTGCCGACGCCTACGACCCGGCCAACGTGCCGGAGGAGGGCTTCCACTGCCAGTACGATGTCTTCCGGGGTGTCTGGGACGAGGCAGCCGAACTGCGGAGGAAGCAGGCGATCCTCCACATGTCCCGGGAGATCCGGTGCCCGGTTGTTGCGATCCATGGCGACTGGGATCCCCACCCGGCCGATGGGGTGAACGGCCCGCTAAAAAAGGCCTTGCCGGATTTCGAGTTCATCCTTCTGGAGAAGTGCGGCCACCGCCCGTGGATTGAGCGGGGCGCTTCCGAGAAGTTCTATAAAACGCTGGTTGAAGCGATCTGACCCGCGGCAAAAGTCAGGATGTGCTATCGGGATCGTTTTTCATCGCAGTCCCGATCCGGTCTTCCAGCTGCTTCCCGTGAGAGCCGTTCCAGTACAGTTTGTGGCACTCCTCGCACCAGTAGAACCGCGTGTTCCTCCAGTCGCGGGGGGCATAATCGGTCCGTTCGATCTCGCAGGTGTTTGCTTCACGGAGTTTTGTATTGCAGAGCGAGCACCGGCTCAGGGTCAGCCGGCGTTTGATGACCTGGTAATCGATCAGTTGCTGGACCTGGTCCATGACATCCTCTGACCGGAGATAAATGGCCTGTTCGTGTGCTCGCCGTGCAAGTTCCGCGTCCCGGGTCAGGAGGATGCGGTGCTGCTCTTTTGCCATCCCGATGAGGAGCGTGTCCTCTTTTTTGTTTCCTTCCGCAAGGGAATTTGCGCTCTCGGTGTCATAGCCCATGAACCGGAGGTAGCGCGTCAGGGTGCCAAGCATCCTGTCTGCAATGAACCGTGTATCGTTCTGACTTTCAACCGGCATGGGTCACGACCGCAATTGTCTCCCCGCAGTTCCTGCACCGGGTCCCGTCAAGGCCGATGGGCTGGCTGGAGAATCCCATCCGCTCGATAAGCGTGGCCCCGCAGGACGGACAAAAGGTATTTTCGTACCGGTGATGATAAACATTGCCGAGGTACGGGTACCGGAGCCCGAGCACTTTTGCCTTCTCGTAGATCTTCTCCAGGGTGGCAACCGGTGTCCCGGACCGGTCGGTCATCTGGTAGTCCGGGTGGAAGGCCGAGAAGTGCATGGGCGTGTCGGGGCCGAGGTGTTCGATCACCCAGCAGATCAGCGCCTCCTGCTCTTCCATGCTGTCGTTCAGGCCCGGGATGACGAGCGTCACGGTCTCGATATGTATGCCCAGCTCACGGGCAAGCACGGCCGAGTCAAGCACCGGCTGGAGGTGCGCACCGCAGACTTTTTTGTAGAAATCGTCCGTGAACGCTTTGATGTCCACGCGGTACGCGCCGAGCATGGGCGCGAGTTCCTGGAGGGCCTCTTTCGTGATGTACCCGTTGGTGACGTAAACCGTGCCGAGCCCGCGGGACCGGGCGAGCGTGCCCATGTCGAGCGTGTACTCGTGCCAGATTGTTGGCTCATTGTAGGTCCAGGAGATGCTCGCGCTCCCGCTGCCGATTGCGCGACTCACGCCCTCTTCTGGGGAGAGGCTGCGGAGCCGGGCGGTCTCGATATCCGCCCGGGAGATATGCCAGTTCTGGCAATGCCTGCAGTGGAAGTTGCACCCCACACTTCCCAAGGAATAGGATGTCGTGCCCGGCAGGTAATGGAAGAGCGGTTTTTTCTCAATGGGATCGACTGCCTCAGCGCTGATCTTCCCGTATGTTGCTGCATACAGGGTCCCCTTCTCGTTGATTCTGACCCCGCAGATCCCATGCTTCCCTTCGTTGATCGAGCACCGGTGGTTGCAGAGCGAGCACTTCACGGCATTGTTATCGCGTTTTTCATATTGGCGTGCCTCATACATACCCTGTTATCCTTCTTTTGTGTGTGAGCGAACGGGCTTTTTCTGCTTCCGCTCCTCCCTTTCAACATCCTTAATGCCTTCCGGCGAATCGACTTCAAGCACGAACGACCCGCGGTACCCGCAATCCTTGCAGATGTAGATTGAACCGATATACCCTCCCGTTTCCGGATACACTTCCTGGCTCTTGCAGCGGGGACAGTACAACATAGCAAATAACTCTTTATGAGCACCCGGTACAAAAACTAGTGCAATGAAGAAGGTTGTCATCTCGCTGGGAGGCTCGATCCTCATCCCGTCGCTGGAAAACCACACGATCCGGGACTATGTCCCGGTGCTGCAGAAGATTGCAAAGAAGTGCCGGCTCTTTGTGGTTGTCGGTGGCGGGGGAGAGGCGCGGCGGTATATCAGTATCACCCGCGAGCTGGGGATAGACGAAGGAACCTCAGACGAGATCGGGATCCTGATCACCCGGCTCAATGCCACCATGCTGATCGCAGCGCTGGGTGACGCCGCGTACCCGAAAGTTGCGGAGAGCCACGCGGAGGCGAAAAAGTTCAGCGAGCACGGCAAGATCGTGGTGATGGGGGGCATCACCCCGGGCCAGACAACCGATGCCGTGGCAGCCGTCCTTGCCGAGCGGGTGGGCGCAACGGCGTTTATCAACGCTACTTCCGTTGACGGAATCTATTCTGAAGACCCGAAGAAGAATCCGAAAGCAACCCGGTTCGATGCGATCACGCCACAGAAACTGCTGGAGATCGTTGGCGGGAAAGGGCTTGGCGCCGGCTCCAACAACGTGCTCGACATTGTTGCGGCCCGCGTGGTGGAGAGGAGCGGAATCCCACTCATCGTCCTCGATGGCAGCAAACCGGTGAACCTTGCCGAGGCGATCCTGAAGGGGAAGTTCCGCGGCACAGTTGTTTCGGAAGGAAAGAAGAAGCCACTGCCGGTCTGAATACTCCCTTTTGATCCCGGTACTCATCCCCACCCTTTTTGTAATCCCCCGCCCCATCTATGATGGCACGGGGTAGTAGGGTAGCCTGGTCCATCCTAGAGCGTTTGGGACGCTTTGACGGCGGTTCGAATCCGCCCTACCCCATTGTACATGAGAAAGCAGGACACTGCCCGGATCTATGCCGCTCTTTTGAAACGCTATCCGGATGCCCGTGAACCTGCTGGCAAGATCTGCCGCGGCTCCCCGTTCGAGGTCATCATCCTCACCATCCTCTCTGCCCAGACAACCGATAAGGCTGTCCTGAAGGTTAAACCCGCCCTCTTCTCACAGTACCCGACACCCGCAAAACTCGCAAAGGCGAAAGTCGTTGATGTGGAGACGATCATTCACAGCCTCGGTTACTACCACGCAAAGGCAAAGAACATCATCGCCGCATCGCAGGCGCTGCTGGATGAGTTCGGCGGGAATGTGCCGGAGACCATGGAGGAGCTCCTCACTATCCCGGGCGTGGGACGCAAGACGGCAAACATCGTGCTCTACCATGCCCTGGGGAAGAACGAAGGGATCGCGGTCGACACCCACGTCCGCAGGCTGGCGCAGCGTATCGGATTCTCGGACACAGACAATGTCGAAGTGATCGAGCGCGACCTCATGGCGATCTTCCCGAAGAAGGACTGGGGCGACCTCACCGATGTCCTGATTGCGCACGGGCGGGCGACCTGCGATGCGAAGAAGCCGTTGTGCGGGGAGTGCGTGATCCAGGGGATGTGCCGGTGGTACCGGGAGAACCGGGTTTGACTTGGTAATCTTGGAAATTACCCGATCCAATACCCCCCTCCCGGTTCTCTCAGCCCCACACTTCCCCGAATCCCACTCCCGTGATCGATCAGAAGGGCAACATTTAATCCGATTTTTGCGCCTATCTCTTGACCAGATCCGAAAAATACGCCCGGTAATCCAAAATTCCCAAAATCTCTCACTGTAATTCCCCAAAAATCACGACTATCCAGAAACCCATTTCCCAAAATGGCCTCCGATCCGAAAAATGAGCCCAAATTAAAGAGATAATTTCCGGTCAGAGAGACGCTCCAACAAGCCCCGAAAAAAAGGGCCCCCTCCGTCAGACCCCCCTCAGCGTAAACCGTATCGCCGCCCCTGATCCAGAATCCCCCGGCACCCGGTCATCCGCCCGGACCGTGCCGCCATAACTCCCGACAAGCATCTTCACGATATGGAGGCCGAGACCGTAGCTGCTCCGCGTCCGAGTGTCTGCGGAAAACCGGTCGAAGATGTGGGTTTTTGCACTATCCGGTATGCCGGGGCCGGTGTCGGTTACCGAGACTTCGATCATCTCGTCCGGGAGGTCGCGTGCACTCACCTGGATCTCCGTATCCTTCCCGCCGAACTTGAGGCTGTTGGCAAAGATGTTGTCGAAGACAACGCTCAGCATGTCGTCGGCAAGTACCATCCGGTTGCAGCCTTCCATGACGATGCGGGCACCGTGACGGCGCCCCATTTCCGTTTTGATCACGGCTGCAAGATCGATTGTTTTGACTTCAGACGGGTTCTTGTAGATCCGGCTGATTGTCTCGATGTTCCGGATCACGTCATTGCTCCGGTTGGCAAGCTCGATGATCTTGCCGGCAAACTTCTGCCCTGTCTCGTCAGCGGTGCTCTTCACGAGATCGGCATACCCGCGGAGGCCCATGATGGCATTGAGGATCTCGTACGTGATGACGTCGAGGTATATGTCGAGGTAGAGGTTCGCCTTACGGTTCAGTTCTTCCAGATCGCGGTTGCGGTCGGCCAGTTCTGTTCGTGCTTCGTTCAGGTCGTCCCGCTGCTGACCGACCTCCTCAAGAAGCGCCTGCATCTCTTCCTGCTGGGACTGGATCGTTTCCAGCATCCGGTTGTGCGACCGGACGAGCGAGACGATCTCCTCGTCACCGGTCTCCGGCATGCGGAGGGAGAGGTCCCCGGACTCGCTGATGGACTTCATGCCGGAATCGAGCCGGGAAAGCGGGGAGAGGACGAACCGCTGGAGGAGGTACAGGACAACCAGCAGGTACAGGATGCTGAGCAGGACGAGGATGACCGCACCGATCACGATGGAATTCATGATGAGCTGGTACACCGGGCGCGGGGTCTCTATCGTGAGGAGGAGGAACGTGGGGCGGTTCTCGATCCCGGTGATGAGGGCGTAACCGTCCAGGCGTTTGTCCCCGGACGGGTGGACAATGATTCTCCCCTCCTTTGCCTTTGCGGCCTCCTGTGCGGACAGGATTGCAGTCTCTGATCCCGGGGAATAGGGTGCAAGGGAACCGTCCATCTGGAGCATCCGGTTGATGTCATCGATCCTCCCGCTGTCCATCACCCGCGCCATGACCAGGGTACCGTACCGGGGGTCCGTTTCGCTCCCGTATATCACCGGGTAGCCGGCAAGGATCACCGGAATGTTGTTGATGGATGAAAGCCCTCTCCTTCCGGATATGCCTCCCTCTCCCCCTCCGGGCATGATGCTGTCGGAAATGATCGTATCAAGGCCCGCCGGGATGGACGGGACGATCTCACCCTCAGGAGTTATTGTTTCGGAAATGACCAGTGTGCCGGTGTCATCGTAGAGCAGGATATAATCGATACCCAGATTTTTCATCACAACGGGCGGGAACAATTGCGCCGGGTCCTGATAACTTCCCTGCGCTGAAAGGAACCCTGACGTCTCCTGCCGGAGCGACCAGTCGCGGCAGGTGGCGGCAATGTCTTCGATCTCATTGTCCAGCTGGGAGACGAAACGCTGGACATGCGCCGTTGTCTCCCGGTTCTCGATCTCGGAGAATGCCTGGAGGATCACAAGCTGGGTGACAAACCCCAGTACGATGAGGAAGACAACAAGCGCGGCCGCGAGGATGAGGAGGGTGCGGGTCCTGACCTTCATGATTCCTTCTCCCGGGAGACGGCGTGGCGGAACCCTGCGGCCGGCACGCAGATCTCGAACCGGCATCCCTTTCCCTCAACACCCGTCTCCCGGATGGTAATCCCGGTGATTCCGAGGATCTCCCGGATCAGGAAGAGGCCAAGGCCGGTGTTCTTCCCGTATCCCCGCACGAAGATGACCTCCTTGTGCTCTGCAGGGATGCCCGGGCCGTTGTCCTCGCAGACCAGCGTGAGCCGATCCGGCTCTTCGGTGACAGAGAACCGGACCTCAGGCGCCGGACCTGCATACCTTACGGCATTGTCCAGGAGGTTGTAGAAGACCTTCTCAAGGAGTGGATCGGCAAGGATTTCGAGGCCCGGACAGGAGTCATCGATTGTCACCGATGTCAGCCTCAGGGGCAGACCGGCCCTCCGGATGGTCACCACGATATCCTGCCACTGGGGGCGCTCAACACCGATCCGCTGGTAGTCCCGGGCAAAAACGATCTGGGAGTGGATCGTCTCTGCCTGTTGTCCGCACTTGATCAGGTACCGTGTCACCGTTGCATCCCGGGTATGATCCTCGGCCAGGGCGAGATAGGAGTTGAGGACCGTGAGCTGGTTGAGCATATCGTGGCGGGTGATCTCGCTCATCAGGTTGAGTTTCCTGTTGGTGTCCTCAAGTGCCTTCTCCTGGCCTTTCCGATCCGTTATGTCGGTCGAGACCACCGTGATGGCGACAACGGCCTCGGTCGAGAGGTCGCTCACCGGGTTGAGCCGCCGGAGGTAGTGCCGGCCGTCCCGCTCGTATTCGTCCTGCACGGCTGCTTTCGTCTCGATGACGCGGCGGACCTGTCCGGCAAAGGCCTGCGTCTCTTCCGGGGAGTGGAATTCGCCGTACTCTCTCCCGGCACAGGTCTGTGCAGGAAGTCCTTTCCGTGCGAGGTGATGGGTATTGACCATCAGGTACCGGAGCTCCGGATCGACCGTGTAGATAGAGTCGCCTGCCGATTCAACAAAGGAACGGTACCGGGCTTCGGACTGGCGCAGGCTCTCCTCCGCATCGATCTGGTGGCGGAATGCTTCGTCAGATCTCTGTTTCTCGCGGTACAGGGAGCGGAGGGGGAAGTATACGATGAAGACCGCGATCAGGCTCGTGAAGACAATGGTCACGGCATGCGATTCCCAGATGGTGATTGCGGGGTGGAATGCCTGCTTGGCGAGTTCATAGACCGACATGATGGCCAGCATCGAGACAAAGACGAGTGTCAGCCGGGTGTTCAGCGGAGAGAGGAGGGTATCTTTGGACATGGTTCTGGTATGGACTGTGTTTTTACGGCGATAGTTTCCGGAATAATGGTAAGGGGGGCGGCACCGCGGTCATGAGATCAGTACCGCGGAGATCCGGGCAATCCGGAACTGCGGGCTCAGCGTGATATGTTCCCGGAAGAGTGCTGTTCCGATCATGACATCCCGGAAGATCGATCCCGTTTCCTTCTCGTCCATGCGGAGGAAGATCTCGGGTAAATCCGGGGGGAAGAATTCATCGAGACTGCCCCTGCTGCCAAACCGGCCCAGGGCAGCAATCGCGGCATCGTTGTAATACGTGATCTTTCCGCCGGGTGTGACTTCGATGACCGGTGTCAGTTCAAGGTGGGGGAGCCCGGCGGGGCCGGCAGCAGCTTTTGCCGCGGCAACCTTTCGGGACATGTCGTTCATCAGGATCATGTGGCCGAAGTGGAGGTTGCCGGTATCGAGAGGTGCGATATGGATCTCTGCATCGATGGCAAAGCCGGTCCTGTGCCGGAACCGCGTGGTTATCGTGGACTTTCCCTGTGCTTTGAGGTCCTCCTGGATTCGCTTCCCGATCTCCTCGTAGACCTCCCCACTCTCGTACAGGTCTTCGAGATGCATGCCGGTGAGTTCGTCACGGCTGTATCCCAGCATCCCGGCAAGGGAGTCGTTTGTCCACTGGAACGTGCGGTTGCGGACATACGCGATGCCATTGGGAGATGCGGAAAGGATGGCCTGGAGGATCGCATGCTTGCGTCGCAGCGCCGCTTCCGATCTCCGCTGCTGTACGGCACAGCGGATCCTGTGCCCCAGATCGGCATACTGCGACTTTGGTTCCCCGCCTTTCTGGATGTAATGGTCCGCCCCGCTGTTGAGGGCCTCGATGACGATCTCCTCGCGCCCTTTCCCGGTGAAGATAATGAAGGGCAGGGAATTGTCACGGGTACGGACAGCCTTCAGGAACTCGATGCCGTTCATCACCGGCATCTGGTAGTCGGATACGATCGCATCGAACGATCCCGTCTCCAGGAGGCGGAGTCCCTCAGCTGCGGACAACGCGGTTGTTACCATAATGCCTGCCTGTCGTTCAAGGTAGATCTTACTGATGTCCAGCAGGGCAGGTTCGTCATCCACAAAAAGGACCGATAGTTCCGGATGCTCCTCTTCCCCCGATGGTTGTGGCAGTGTTACCGGGGAATCTCCGGAAATCTGTGCGGGTCTGAAAACCGGAATATCTGCAGTATTCCGGTCCAGGTCTGTTGCAGAGATCCGTGCATATCTGATTGCATCTTTTATCATGGGGGCCTCCTGGTGGTAGTTCGTCAGCAACAGCCGGGTCTCCGGTTTTTTTTATTAAGTCGGGATTTCTCTTCTCACAAAGATCCGGGAGTCTTATTGCGATCCGGAATTTCCTGTAAAAACACATATATATTTTCGAAATATTCTATAGTAAGGCACATAGAATATAGAGAAATATTGCGGTAATGACAAAAGGAACGATCGAAGAGAAGAAGGAAAAAGGATTACTTGCCAGCCCGGGACCTGTGCGGACCCTGCTCGTGTTCGACAAGCAGGTTGATAACGGTCTCCGAGATGTCCCCGGCATATTCGCCCGAGCGGCGGATGCTCTCGGCAATGTAGCCGAGGCTGATCGCAACCGGTGTGTCCAGCTTCAGTACCATGTTATTGATGTCCCCGCAGATCTTCTCCAGTGCACTGATGGACTCGATGTTCCGGTGCGCCTCTTTCATGTCCGCGTTGAAGAACGAGATGATGCTCCGGTCAAAGACCTCAAGGGACATGGCGCTCGACTTGCGGATGGCGGAGAGGACCTTTTTGTCAACCTCCGCATCGATGATCGGGAGGGTATGCTCGGCGATGCGGACAGCGTGGTCGCCGACCCGCTCGATGATTCGGCTCAGCATATAGTAATGCATGACCATGGAGGGAGAGATTGCCATCTTCCGCGAGAGCGAGGCATTCTGCATGATCATGTTTGTCTGCCGGGCAACAAGCCAGTTGAGCCGGTCTGCATCCGTGTCCCGGTTGATAACATCATGGGCAAGGGTCTTGTTCCGTGTCTCAAGCGCCGTGATGGCATCCTCGTGCATGGCTCGAGCAACAACGTACATCCTCCTGATGGTATTCTCAAACGGCATCTCGGCCGGGTTGAGGAGGTCCTTGATGGCGATCGAAGTCGCTGTCTCCTCAACGACCTCCTGACCGATCGTCATCTGGGTAAAGTCCCGGACAACGGTTCGGACAAAGGGGGGGAACCGGTCCTTTGTGGTGAGCCGGATCGTTGTGAAGCCGGTGATGTAGGCGCCAATGAGCATCCGGAAGAGGAATGCCGGGTCCGAGAAGGATTTGCTGTCGATAACCTTCACTCGCTGGACCGGCTCGTCCGTGATCTTCTTCGTTACGAGAAGCGCTCCGTCCGGTTGGACCACGAGCCCGACCGGATCGTTCTTTTTGATCTTCTGTTCATCAGCCCATGCTTTTGGCAGGGTGACAACAAATGATGCCCCGCCGGTTACCTGCACTCTCCTGATCTCCATTATTCCCTCCTTGCGTTCCGGATAACCCGAGTCGCCTATATGTCTCTATCTTTCTCTTTAGTGTATATATATCTTTATAGTTTATGGCGAAAATCAGTATATATGCTCCCGTGAAATTGCTGATAGAACACCCATGAATGCAAAACGGAGTTCTATCCTGATTGTTGCCGTGAGTCTCATTGCACTTGTCATGTTTGCAGTGGCTGCCGGCTGTACCGCCACAAATACCGGTGCGACAACAAAGACCGCCGTCCCCACCGCAGTTCCTGCTGAAGCCATGGACCAGACCCCGGCAGCGGCCCCTGCTTCGCCCGGTGCAAACGGTGCCGAAACACCGGCAGAAACGCCCATCTCCTCTCCCACCGGCCAGAAGCAGACCATCAGGATCAGCGGTTCGACAACTGTCCTCCCGATCGTCCAGAAGGCTGCCGACCAGTACATGGCAACCCACCCGGACGCTGACATCCAGATATCCGGCGGCGGGTCCGGTGTCGGCATCCAGGCTATCGGCGCAAAGACCGTCGACATCGGCATGTCCTCCCGTGATGTAACCAAGGCCGAGATGACCAGGTACCCCTCGTTTGTCGTGACCACCGTTGCACAGGACGGCATTGCCGTCGTCGTCAACCCGGCAAACACGATCCCCTACATTACCCTCGACCAGATCAAGAACATCTATCTTGACAAGACCACTAAGTGGACCGAGATCACCGGAGCCGATGTCCCCGGCACCAACAACCAGATCGTGGTGATCGGCCGCGACAGCGCCTCGGGCACCCGCGCCTTCTTCGATGAACACCTGCTTGCAAAGAAGACCCCGACGGCAAAGATGCTGGAGAAGAACTCCAACGGCGCCGTCCTCCAGACTGTTGCCCAGACCCCCGGGTCAATCGGGTACGTTTCCATCGGATTCGTGAGCAAGGACGTCAAGGCACTCCCCATCTGGTACAATGCCGACAAAGTCATTGCACCGAACCTTGAGAACGTCAAGTCCCGCGAATATCCGGTCTCCCGCGATCTCTACGTCATCACAAACGGCCAGCCCTCCGGGCTTACAGCCGACTTCATCAACTACATCCTCAGCCCCGAGGGCCAGAAGATCGTTGCGGACGAAGGATACGTGACTATTGGCTGATGTGCGAGGGAAGAAACAACACTTTTTATTAAACAGGGGCTGGTTGTCTTGGACTTCTCGGGAAAAACAAACGGTTCGACGCCCCAATCCGGGAACACGCCACGCCTCTTTGTTCTCAAGGAACGGTCCATCAAAACCGTCTTCTTCTTCACAGCCGCTTTTGCCGTAATTGTCGTATCCTTCATCCTGCTCTTCTTATTCCGGGATGCATACCCGATCTTTGCCAATGCCGGGGTGGCGAACTTCCTCCTTGGACCTGTCTGGGCCCCGGGCGCTGCAGAGCCATTGTATGGTATCTGGCCGCTCATTGTCGGAACCCTCCTCGTCACCCTTGGCGCAATGGTCTTCTCTGTCCCGCTTTCCCTTGGCTGTGCAATCTATATCTCCGAACTCGCCTCCCCGAAGGTCAAGGCAGTCCTCAAGCCTGCGGTCGAACTGCTGGCCGGGATCCCCTCGGTCGTGTACGGGTTCTTCGGGCTCATCGTCCTCACGAACTTCATACGGGTGAGCTTCGATATCCCCTCGGGCGAGACCTGGCTTGCCGCCTCGGTCCTGCTCGGGATCATGGCACTCCCGACGATCATCAGCGTCTCGGAAGACGCGATCAGCTCCGTGCCCCACGAGTATAAGGAAGGGTCGCTTGCCATCGGGGCAACCCGGTGGCAGACCATCAGCCAGGTCCTCGTGCCGGCTGCGCTCTCCGGCATTGCCGCCGCGATCATCCTCGGCATCGGCCGGGTGGTTGGCGAGACCATGGCCGTGCTGATGGTTGCCGGGAATGCAGCTATCATCCCGGACCCGATCTGGAACATCCTCTCGCCGCTCCGGACCCTGACCGCAACGCTCGGGATCGAGATGGGGGAGGTCCCGGTCGGCAGCGAGCACTACAGCGCCCTCTTCGGTATCGCGGTCGTGCTGCTCATTATCACGCTCATCATCAACCTCTCTGCCGTGGCGATCCTCCACCGGCTGAAAGAGCGGCGGGCAACTCCTGCCGGGAAAAAGCCCTTCCTCGCGCCGGAGACCCGGCGGAAGGTTGTTTTCGTCGCCGAGATGCTCGTGCTCGCGGTGCTGCTCGTCTTCCTGACCTCGGTCTCCTGGTGGCTGGCACCGGTCGTCCTCGTTGCCGGGGCTCTCTGGTTTGCCGGCCGGCCGTTTTTATCGGAGAAGATCATCCAGAAGATCGCGTTTGGCCTGGTCGGCCTTGCAACGCTCATCGTCCTTGCCATCCTCTTCATCATCCTCTCCGACATCGTTGTCCACGGCCTGCCGGCCCTCAGCTGGGACTTCCTCACCCAGCCGCCACGGGACCTTGGCCGCGAGGGCGGGATCTTCCCGGCCATCATCGGGACGCTGTACCTCGTTGCCGGCGCGATCGCCATTGCCCTGCCCCTTGGGGTGGGTGCGGCCGTCTACCTTGTCGAGTACACCCGCGAGGGGAGGATCACGAAGATCATCCGGACCGGTGTTGACCTGCTCAACGGCACGCCCTCCATTGTCTTCGGCCTCTTCGGGTTCGCCTTCATTGTCCTCTACCTGAAT
>Ga0302252_1000195_pt1 | contig 70492 bp, 57 predicted proteins | sample AAG_RA_Leu_MG_FD_193511 | JGI IMG/M metagenome (GOLD analysis project Ga0302252, IMG submission 193511) | Enriched activated sludge microbial communities from anaerobic digester in WTTP, New Holstein, Wisconsin, United States - AAG_RA_Leu | ecosystem: Engineered > Bioreactor > Anaerobic >... | reverse complement strand
TAAACGATGTTTTGCATCCCGATTGTCGCCGCTATTCTGTCCAGACCAATGTACCGTAGGTAGGTATTACCAGCTATGCTGACCCAGAACTGAGCAAAAACATGCTCCACCCTGGCTCGTACTGATGACTTCTCTGTGTTCCTCTTTTTCTGATAGTTGGAAAGAGGCTTGTTCCGATTGGCTTTCTTGTGAACTTTGTTTTTCATCCCGTATTTACGGATGGTCTGTTTACAAGGCTCACCGCTATAGGCACTGTCTGCATGGAGCGTCTTGCCGGCATCCGATTCATTCAACAGATCGTCAAGGACCGCACTGTCGTGCACACTTGCGGGAGTCACCTGGTATTCGGTTATAAGCTTACTGCCAGTGTCGATTTTTATGTGGTTCTTATAGCCGTAGTAGTTTTTGCCATTTTTCTTCAGCCAGGATGCATCAGTGTCTTTCTGTCGGGATTTGCTGGGATTGTCTTTCCAGTCTTCAGGAATATCGCCCTTTTTGATCTGGTTGTTTTCGTCCCTTGAGTTCCGTTGTCTTGGAACTTCTGTAATACGTGCATCCACGATAGAACCCGAACTCAATACCAGGCCAGCCTGAACAAGCTTAGCATTCAGAAGATCAAACACTTTGTCAAAGACTCCGCCTTTGACAAGTTGTTCACGGTAATGCCAGATTGTCTTACTGTCAGGAACATTATCACAAAGCTCCAGTCCGAGGAATCGATTAAAACTCATTCTGTCCAGAATCTGGAACTCGGCTGCATCGTCGGACAGGTTATAAATCCTTTGGATAATCAAAACCTTGAACATCATCACCCGGTCATAATTGGGTCTGCCGCCCTTGGAGGGGTCAGTGATTGCAAAGGCAGTGTCAATAATGGGTCTGAAGTCTTCCCAGCGAATAATGGCATTCAATTTTACCAGAGGATCCTTCAAAGTATTGATCTTTTCAAGCCTGAATTGCTCATCAAAAAAACTACGTGACTTTTTATTGCTCATTTGGCTGTGTTTTTGATCAAAGTTAAGCAATAAAAACAACATATAGTATTGATATAAAATTAGTTATGAAATTGTTGTTAACAAATTATGTTTTTAGAGGTACCCTAAACCAAAACTGCTGATAATTCAAAGTCACCTTCCTTAAATCTTCTTCAAATGTTACTCCTCCCCTGAATGGGGGAGGCTGGGAGGGGGCGCTTGCAAGTTGTACCGAAGCCTGCGAGGAACAACTCGTCTTATTCAATTTTCCTCCTGAACATCTATACCAAGGCTGAATGATTTTGCGAGAAATTACCGCTAAAACAAGCAAAAGGACTTTCCCATTCTTTTACAACAGGGTCTATATTCCATCTCCTCAATGATCTGCTATCATATTCCCAATACTGCGCACTGTAGGTATTTCCAACCCCCGCAATTTTCCATCTTTTCCTGTCCATTCATTCCGAACCCGTACTTATCCGAAGAATAGGAACGTCCAGGCATGAGCATCCCGCCAACTGACTATTCCGATGAATCAGCGCCACCATTCCGGCGCAATCAGCGCCACCTGAACCTGGGCGGATTTGTATGGCAATATTAGGCAAATTTTTCTTGTTTTTTCTTTCTTAAAGAGTCTCCTTTTAAATCAAATCGATGAGCATTTCCTGCCAATCTGTCCATTATTGCATCAGCAATTGTATTTTCACCGATATACTCATGCCATCTGTTAACGGGTAACTGGGAGGAGATGAGTGTAGACCGCTTCCCGTAGCGATCCTCAAGGATTTGCAAGAGAGTCAGCCGGGTAATTTTATCCAGGGGATGCAAGCCAAAGTCGTCAAAGATCAGTAACTGAGTTTTTTCAATCTGGTTTAGCAACTTCAGATAAGTTCCGTCTAGTTTTGTCTGGGTAACTTTCTCGAGGAATCTGCTCATCCCGAGATAGAGTGTCTTATATCCGAAAGAGCAGGCCTGGCGGCCAATAGCGCAAGCCAGGTAACTTTTCCCGCAGCCAGTGGCACCAGTGATTAAAACGTTTTCAGAACGTTCAATGAATCCGCAGTCGGCGATCTTGATTAACTGATCCTGAGTAAGATTGCGGGTTGCATTACAGTACACCTGTTCAAAAACGGCGTTGTAACGCAGTTTACTGAGTTTAAGGTACGCCTGGGTTTTTAGGTGTGCCCGGTGCTGAAGTTCTGCTTCAGATAATCTGGCCAGGAACTGGTGGATCGATGGTTGATCCTGGACTGGCAGGGATAAGACTGCCTGGTAGGCATCAGCCATACCGATAAGTTTTAACTGTTTTAACTGTTCTAAGGTGGTTTGTGTGTTCATAATTGCTTTATTTGGTTAATTGTATGCTTGTGGTCCTCTGAGGTTTTCATGATCATCGGGTATGGAAGAAAACAGGTTCTGATCCGGGTCAACGGTATCCAGGTTGTTTGTGAGGATGTTATCAATCAGACGGTAGTTTACTCTCGAAGCTTGCAAGGCACGACGGCACGCATTTTCAAAACGATCCTTCCCGTAATGCTTTGACAGTCTTATCAAGCCAAGACAGGCATTAAAGGTTTGTTCGGTAAAGGTTCTGGATTCAAGTATTCTATTAAAGATCTGACGGGAGCACTCCCCAAGTTCTGTGGCTTGTTTTATAAAGTAATCCGCATCCCAGCCCTTGACCTCCCCATACTTTCGGTGTTTCACCGGCATATGCTCCTGCAGGGTTGTGTATCCGTGTTTGCGGTAATTGCGTTTGTGGACAGCTATCCTCTGTAAACCAAGATAAACCTCTACCTCGTCCGTATCGTAAATGAGTTTTACCTGTTTGCCAATGTATTGATAAGGAACACTATAGTGATGCCAGTCTTCACCCAGGGTAACATGATAGTTCCTCTGCACTTTGGCCGAGGCTGTGTGTTTAATTACGAACGGTTCTTGCGGTAATCGATTGAGAAGTGGCTGCTCCTCGGTTTTGAAGAGGTCGTATCTACTGAAGGTGCGCTTCTGTAAAGGGCTTCGTACATGAATGTCAAGTTGTATCAGGATGTTGTCATTCAACTCAGCCAAACTGTAAAACAGCTTGTCCCTCAATGGGGCGTATATGCGCATATAAGCCAGGTGTACCGTATTCTCAACCGTTGGCTTATCCTTTGGTTTACCAACCCGGGTTGCTATCAGGGTAGTTCCATTGTGTAGAGCCCACTGCTCACAGAGTTCTGTAAAAACAGGCTCATAGCGATTACTCTTCTTAACAACCTGTTTCATGTTATCGCTCAGAACCATCCGGGGTACACCCCCCAGGTAGGCCAAACAACGGCCCAATGCAAGAAAAAGGTGTTCCTGTCTGGCTGAAGCCAGGGCCTCAACGTATGCGAAGCCGCTGAACGGAAGTACGCACACCAAAACCGGGCATGTAATCACCTCTCCTGTTGAAGGGTCAAGGTAAGTCAACGACTTACCTGCAAAATCAATCTGCAGCACCTCACCGGGTTGATGGGTAAAGTGCATTGTTGCTGAAGATTTTATTTTGTGATCAGCCAGATGTTCACAGAACTGTGAATAACTGTAAGCCCCTGGTATTTCCTTTCTGTACTCCTCCCATAACAAAAGCTTGGTAACGCCTGTTTTAGTGAGCTCAGATGAAAAATAATCCATCCGGCTTTGCAGATACTGATATCGCCCGTCAGGTGCCGGATCGCGGTTTTTCGAATATAGCAATGAGCCAAGTTCTGCGTCCCCAAGCTTTGCAAGCCTGGAAAGATCCATCCCTGTTTGCATAATTTTCAAGGTGTAATCATCAATAGTATGACGGCTTGAATGCAATAGGCTGGCGATAGCACGCTTCGAGTAGCCTTGCGAAAGAAGTTGTAAAATGCGTCGAATCTGTAACATTGTAATGGGTTGTTTTGCCATAGTACCTCGTTTTGGGCAAGGTACTTTATGTTACAAATCCGCTTTGTTCAAGTGGCGCTGATTCTGCCGGAATGTCAGGTCAAAATCAGGTACTCCTTGCTCCAAAATCAAGCACCAACCCCCCATGTTTGGGGTGGCGCTGATTCGACCGGAATGGTGGCGCTGATTTGACCGGAATGGGTGGCGCTGATTGGGCCGGAATATTCACCAACAGCCCCCTCCCGACCTCCCCCACCCGGGGGAGGTGTTTCTGTTCCCTTTTGAGTTCGCCTTGTTACTTTGTAAAAGCAACTCAAGTCTATCCCTGCTGTGAGTGAAAGCGTAGTCAAAAAGTATTTATTTATTTCTTGTTCTGTTCTCATTGAAACATATGGGTAAGCCTCCCCTGGGTTGGGAGCCTGTCCCGATGAACAAAGTGAACCGAGAAGGTTTGGAGCGGCCAGTGATGGATCAACTCCTCGGAAAACAGCAGATTTCAGGTCATAGTACCGTGCCCCGTAATAGTACAAGCTACTTTGACTTTGGTTCTGATTCACCATTCATTATTTCATTTTTTAACGACTCATTAGATAGTTTTAAGTCAATATTCAGTCCTTCTTTGGCTAAAAATAAAATGAATTCTCTTTCTTTTTTTGATCTGATATCTTCAGAAATGAAAACATATTTTTTGAAACCGGAACAAAATAAAAATCTCTTCTTCTCATTACTTATTATTGTAATTTGAGGAATAGAGCCAGATCCAGTGTAAGAATAAAATACTATTTTTTGTATGTTGATATACGGGATAACTATTTTATTCTTTCCGGTAACCCAATGTATTTTAATTGGATAAGTAATAAATAATTTCCTTTCCTTAAACTCTAGAATACAATAGAAATATGACAAGAAAATATATGAAATTATTGCTCCAATAATTATTTGCCAATAAATATTGTGAAGTGTTAATTTAATTAAGAAGAAAATCAATGCAAAAATAAAAGGAACTGTCCTTAATGGGAATACAATACTTTTGACAATGTAGTTCATGGCCTTCTTGGTTAATTCAGCATTAAAACATATTTACTTCTCTGTTGCAATTTGCTTAATAACTTCTGTGCCAATATCTAATGCTTTTTCGGCTTTACTTGGATCCTTCACTAATCCAGATACATTTGAGCCAAAGTTGAAAAACGAAAATCCTGTTTTAAGATCACCAATTGTTTTCTTTGCAGCTGGGGAATTGCAAACTTGTTGTAAGGAACTTTCTCCATTTGAATTAGTCCCAATATCATCAATACTATTAACTAATTGCAAGCCTAACCCAACAGTAGCGACTACTCCAGTTTCAGCCATTAATCCAACTCCTGCAGTCATTACACCTATAACACCGCTTGCAACTGCCGCATCTTGCCTATCAACCCTGCCCATATTGGCTCCATCATGCCCGCCTTCTAGCTTATTATCAAACTGAGCAAATGAATGACAAAGGTTTCCCAAAACACTTCTTTGATCCTCTTTGGTTGGTAAAAAAACTTTTGATTCGCTTACACTTACACCATTAGTCGAATAATTCCTATCCACAGATGCGTATTTCATACCATTAGTACCTTTCCACTTATGAAATTCACCTCCATTTTTTCGCTTGAAAGCTCTTGCTTCCCGAACATTTGCATTTTCCCAAGGCCATTTTCCGTCAGGGTCTTGAAGCCTTACAGGATTATTCAGACAATAAGTGAAAGGAGAAATCGAAGGAGTCCTATCACTTAACGGGTCAACCCCCAGAAACACAGACGTTTTCGGATCATAGTACCGTGCCCCGTAATAGTACAACCCGCTCTCCTCATCAAGCTCTTTGCAGTTAAATTTATAGGGACTGATCCAAGTCTGGGCTTTTTCATCGATCAGGACTTCTCCGAAGGGCAGGTAATCGACATGCTGATATGGTGTTCCATCAAATGCGGTAATGAAGGAAGTGCTTCCCAGGTGATCAGGGTGGAAGAAATACATACCGGTTTCAGGATCATCCCGGTGATTCTGTAGTGAGAGGAAGCTATACAGGCCCGACGACATCACAAAGGTACCGGGCTGCCCGCAACTGTCAAGGTCGTCCAGTACCATCTGCTCATTCATGGTCATTTTACTGTCATTGTCCTGTTGCGAATTTACATCAAATCCGCAGACCCAGTCGAAAAAATCTGTTTCATTCACCATGTGACACATGGAGCCCAGGTCGGGTTTTATCATATTTTAATGAATAGCTTTTCTGGTTTTAAAAAATTCTTCAAGCTAACATACTGGTTATGTAGCTTTTGCAAGATCAATCCTGCATGTGGCACATCAGGGGTTCATGTGCCACATGGCAACTTCTACTCCACCCCAGTACGCTCTTTTTACTTTTCGCTCAGGCCGCGGGGCCTCGGATTGGCGCCGAAACCGGGAAGCTCCCCCGGTTCCCGCAAGCGTGAACCTCAGTCCGCTCCCCCAGGTTTCTCTGCCAATCCTGGAATCGTTTTTTCTGCAATACCTAATGAACACATAAATGCGATGTGTGTTCCCAGATTCATCGGTATAAAGAATCTAAGCGAAAATTACTTCGCATTTTCACTAAGATTCTGTTTAAACCATTTTTCTGCATTTGGTCTGCGGTGCGGGCAGCCAGGCCAGCAACAGGGTTGTCGTTTACCCTCGTTTAATTCTTCAAGCATACGGTCTATATGTTCCGCCCTTGTCACGGTTTTTTTGACTGTTGTAACCCAGCAAATCCATTCGTTACGCTGAATGGGTGTAAGTTGATTCCATTTCATAAGAACGGCTGGATTGGAAGCCAATGCGCTTTTCATGTCCTCCGGCACTTCATGAAGTATTCCATTGGAAATTTCGCTGGTCTTATTTGGATCCATGTTGTTGCTTTTGCATATTTGTCATGTTATTATACCGACACGGAATGAGTTTGCGAAAAAATTGCGATTCAAGGGTGTACGGCATTACTCATACTAAACAGCTTTGCATTCGCAAACCTGTCAAGTATGAGTATATAATCCGAAAGCATACAATCGTGAGCATCTGGTTAAGCGGATGTGAAGGCCCGCAGGGTTTTTTGTACAAAATCGTCTGATGATATTTTCATCGATTTGTCAGGGAGTTCATGATGTTTTCAAATCGGGTGTTGCTGATGGGATGGTGACTGATGAGTTTTCCATTTAAAATCATCGCAAAGCTACCGAATGGACTGGGAGTATTTTGGGCCGCCTGGTGATTCTGTATCTCAATTAACTGAGTTTTAATCCTATATTTTTTTTGAGCCGTTTCCAGAATGGCTATCACATTCTTCTCCGTATACGGGCACTGGGGCGATCTGAATATCGTCAGACCCTTTTGATATTCAGTAAAGCCGGTTAAGATTTCCTGGTTGAAGGATGGATATTGATCGTTGTCCTTAAATTTTTTTACCATCAACTCGAAATCTGGTTTGGCTTTCTCGACGGGTACAAACCCATTCTTTATAAATATTTCACTGCCCGCCATGAAAGAGCCTTTTCTCGTAACCACAGTAACCCCCTCCAATTTCAGGGCTTTCGCATCATCGATGCACTCCGATATCAAGGATGAAGCCAAACCTTTCCCTTTGAAATCCTTTCTGAAACCCACAAAGATGCAGTGAATGAACATGAATCCCCTTGCGCTGACAGGTCTGTGCGCAAATTCACCCGGGATGTATTCTATCATTCCCTGATATCCTCCTGTGGGAGAAACTACTACCTTTATTCTTAAGCCTTTGGGATAATACCCTGTGAACCATTCCAACTTTGCCCTCAGCTCCTTATGCTTAGCAATGTCCTTATACCCACAGACGCCAAATTCTGCAAAGTTCTCCGGAGTAAGGTCCACAATGTTGAAGTCGTTCATCGGTTCATTTCATTTGGTTCATACCGAGGAAAACAGGAATGCGATGTGTGTTTCCAGATTCATCGGTATAAAGAATCCTACCGAAAATTGCTTCGCATTTTCACGAAGATTCAGTATATTAATGCATGGTAACCGGTCAGTAAAAACAAGATCACGCTTAGACTCCCCTTGGCATCAGTCCGGGAACAAAGATATGCACAAACTCATTTCGATGGTGTCAGTGTATTCAATAAGCATCAGTCTATCCGGGCATATTGAAAATATGCTTACATTTGCAGCATCTTTCCTTAAAGAGTTAAATAATTTATTATCAGACACTTGAGTAATTATAAAGCGAATCTGCCATTGGCGGCCTTTGCGGGACTACTGCTGGTACTGCTGACTTCCTGTATTCCGCAAAAGCGGATCATGTACCTGCAGGACCGCGACGGGGGCGACACTGCGAGGGTTTTTGACCAGGCGGCCAGCCGGGATTACCGTCTTCAGCCCGGGGACAATCTTTACATCCGGGTGATCGGCCTGGACGAGAGCGCCAACGGCATGTTCAACCTGGCCCCGGGCAGCAGCGCCGTGAATTACGGCAATAGTGAAGCGGGGCTGTACCTGAGCAGTTACACGGTAGATCCGGCCGGCAACATCCGGATGCCGGTGCTGGGCAGCATCAATGTAAAGGATAAGAGTACGGAAGAGGCTGAAAGCGCCGTTCAGCAGGCGTTAGACATGTACCTGAAGAGCAGTACCGTGGTGATCAAACTGGTGAGTTTTTATTATACCGTGCTGGGGGAAGTACGCCGTCCGGGGCGTTATCCTGTGTACCAGCCGCGGCTCAGCCTCTTTGAGGCGATCGGGGAGGCCGGCGACCTGACTACTTTCGGGAACAGGAACAAGGTGAGGATCATCCGAGGAAACAGCGGCAGAACGGAAGTGCTGAACGTTGATCTGACCAGAAAGGACATCCTCAGCTCGCCTGACTTCTACCTCAAACCCGACGATATCATTTACGTGGAACCATTGCGGGCAAAGGGGCTGGTGTTTGAAGCCTTCCCTTACACCCTGATCTTCTCCACCATCACCACAACCCTGCTCATCCTCAACTTCCTCAAATAAAAAGCAGTGGATCAGATACCCAAATATCATCAGGAACCCAATGTGGACTTCAAGCTGATGCTCCATAAAATGATCGCCCACTGGCCATGGTTCCTGCTTTCGCTCCTCATTTTCATATCCGCCGCTTTTCTGTTCAACCGCTATGCCAGGCCGGAATACAGGACAGGCTGCACCATCCTGGTGAAGGATGACAAGGCTCAGGCCGGCAGTATTCTCAGCGACATCGACCTGTTTGCACCCAAGAAAAACATACAGAACGAGATCGGAATCCTCCGCTCCTATTCCCTTGCGCGGAAAGCGGTGCAGGATCTCGACCAATACGTATCTTACTTTGTGGGAGGAAGAATCCGTTACAGGGAGCTGTACAAGTTGTCGCCGTTTACCGTGGTTTACGACAGCTCCAGTCTGCAGGCTGTCGATATGCCGGTGTATATCAGAATCGTCGACAACAGCAAATATGAACTGGAAATCAGGGAAGCGGACGAGGTAAGCGCGGGCATACCGGAAAACGACAGCGGAAATCCGAAACTGATCAGCATCCCGGCCAGGGTCAGAAAAACACTTGCCTTCGGTGAGACATTCAGGACGGATTATTTTTCGTTCCGAATCCTGCTGAATGAAAATTATGATGCCGCTGAGCACAAAGGCGGCAGTTTCCGTTTCCATTTCAACACCCTGGACCGGCTCAGCCGCGAAGTGATGCAGATCTCGGCCGAACCGATCAACAGGGAGGCCTCTATCCTGCAAGTCACCTATGTCAACCAGAACGCCGGCAAAGCGGTGGATTACCTGAACAAACTTGCCGAAACCTATATCCGGCGCGACCTGGAAGAGAAAAACCAGAAAGCGGTGAATACCATCAACTTCATCGACGGTCAACTGCTGGAAATCACTGATTCACTGGGGCTGGCGGAGCGCGAACTCCAGGATTTCAGGGCCGAAAACAAAATCATGGATATCAGCACGGAAGCCAATGCGGTATTCCAGCGGATCAACGAACTGGAGAAGGAGAAGGCGGTTGAAAAACTAAAATCCAAGTATTACCACTATCTGATGGATTACATCAGGAAAAGCGCCGACCTGAAAAACGAGATCGTGGCTCCATCGGCCATGGGTATCGACGACCCGGTGCTCAGCAGCCTGATCGGCACTTTAAACCAGCTCATCCTGGAAAAGACCCAGCTCGGAATCAGCGCCACATCGAAAAATCCTTCACTCGACGCCCTGGAAAGGAAAATCGCTCAAACGGCCCGTGCACTGGAAGATAATATCGAAAATATCGTCAACCTCTCCAATATCAGCATTCGTGACCTGGACCGCAGGATTGGAGAGATCGAGGCCCAGGTGAACAAACTTCCGGGCACCGAAAGAAAACTGGTCAACATCCAGCGGAACTTCACCATCAATGACAGAATCTATACCTTTCTCCTCGAGAAAAGGGCGGAAGCAGCCATCGCCAAAGCTTCCAATATCTCCGACAACAGAATCATCGACTATGCGATGAGCACCGAGCTGGTGTACCCGCGGAAAAGCCTGAACTATATCCTGGCCCTGCTGCTTGCACTGATCATCCCGGTACTGGTAATCTACCTTCGCGATTACATGAACGACAAGATTGTGGAGAAAAAAGACGTGGAAAACCACACCAGCCTTCCCATCCTCGGGCATGTAATCCACAACAACAGGGACACCCAGATCGTGGTGGCCAAATATCCCAGGTCGTCCATCGCCGAATCCTTCCGTTCGGTCAGAACCAACCTGCAATATCTTGGCAAGGGCAGCGAAAAACTTAAGATACTGGTAACCAGTACTATGGTATCAGAAGGAAAAACTTTTGTTTCCATCAACCTTTCATCCGTTTACGCCCTGAACGGAAAGAAAACCGTTCTGCTGGGCTTTGACTTGCGCAAACCTAAGATATACAAGGACTTTGGCCTTTCCAACGCGAAGGGGATCAGTAATTTCCTGATCGGGCAGGCCGGGCTGGAAGACATCATCCAGGCTTCGCCGGTGGAGAACCTCGACATGATCATGGCCGGGCCCATCCCCCCCAATCCTTCGGAGCTGATCTCGTCTGAAAAGTGTACAGAATTTTTCAGCCTCTTATCGGAGCGTTATGACTTCATCATCATCGACACGCCGCCGGTAGGGCTTGTAACGGACGCTTTCCTGCTGATGGAACATTCCGACATCAATGTCTTTGTGACGCGGCAGCATCACACCAACAAAAAAGTGTTCGGATCCATTATCCGCGACATGGAGCTGAGGAAGCTGCCCAGGCTGACCATCCTGATCAACGATGTGAAACTCGGAAGCAAGGGTTACGGTTTCAGTCACGGCTCGGGCTACGGTTACGGCTACGGATATGGGTACGGCTATGGGTACGGTTATGGGTATTATGCTGAGGACAAGGAAGCGGATGCCGCAGGGAGCGGCTGGAGGCGCTGGTTTTCGCGCGGATAAGCGGCAAGGAAGGCGGGAATTATGGAAAGGATGACATTGAAACATATCAGGGAGCTGGAGGCTGAGTCAGTATTTGTGATCAGGGAAGTGGCGGCCCAGTTTGAGCGGCCCTGCCTGCTGTTTTCGGGAGGCAAGGATTCGATTGTGCTCACCCACCTGGCGCGCAAGGCATTCTGGCCGGCAAGGCTTCCTTTTCCGCTGTTGCACATCGATACCGGGCATAATTTCAGGGAAACGCTGGAATACCGGGATAATCTGGTTAAAGAGACCGGTGCCACGCTGATTGTGGGTTCTGTACAGGAGTCCATCGACAAAGGCAGGGTGACAGAAGAAAAAGGCTACAATGCCAGCCGGAACGTACTGCAAACCGTGACCTTGCTTGACACCATCGAACAGTACAAGTTTGATGCGGCCATGGGGGGTGCACGCAGGGATGAAGAAAAGGCCAGGGCAAAGGAACGTTTTTTTTCTCACCGCGACGAATTCGGGCAGTGGGATCCAAAGAACCAGCGGCCGGAACTCTGGAACCTGTTCAACGGAAAGAAGCATATGGGTGAGCATTTCAGGGTGTTTCCCATCAGCAACTGGACAGAGATGGACATCTGGCAGTACATCTTGCTGGAGCAGATTCCCATGCCGAGTCTGTATTTCACTCACAGGCGCGAGGTGTTTTACAGGGACGGGGTCTGGCTGGCCACGGCTCCGTTCATGATGCGCAAGCCCGGTGAGACAGCGGAAGTACGTCAGGTGAGGTGCCGTACCATCGGCGACATCAGCTGTACAGGGCTGACACTGTCCGAGGCCAACTCGGTGGAAGACATTATTGCCGAGACGGCAGCCACCCGGGTAACCGAAAGGGGATCGCGCTTCGATGACAAGCGGTCGGAAGCCGCCATGGAAGACAGAAAGAAAGAAGGCTACTTTTAAGCAGGAGATGTATGACAGGACAGGAATTCTCAAGTGCGGCCTATCTCGACATGGAGTTATTGCGTTTTACCACGGCAGGCAGCGTGGACGACGGCAAGAGCACCCTGATCGGACGCCTGCTGTACGACAGCAAGTCCATCTTCGAGGACCAGCTCGAAGCCGTGAAGAAAGCGAGCATCCTGAAAGGAAGCGAATATATCAACCTGGCCCTGCTTACCGACGGGCTCAGGGCGGAAAGAGAACAGGGGATTACCATCGATGTGGCCTACCGCTACTTCGCCACTCCGAAACGGAAGTTCATCATTGCGGACACGCCAGGCCATACACAATACACCAGGAACATGGTGACCGGCGCTTCCACCGCCAATGCCACCATCGTGCTGATCGACGTACGCAACGGCGTGACAGAACAAACCTGCCGCCATACTTATATCGCCCACCTGCTTGGCATTCCCCACCTGATTGTCTGCATCAACAAGATGGATCTTGCCGGGTACAGCCGGGAGCCCTATGAAAGCATCCGGTCTGCCATGACGGAATTTACGGCCCAACTTGGCTTCCGTGACCTGCAATACGTTCCGATCAGCGCCCTGGCAGGCGACAATGTGGTGGAAGCCTCTGAAAACATGCCATGGTATGAGGGAGGGACACTGATGCAAATCCTGGAAAACGTTGATATCGCTTCAGACCATAACTTCACCGACGCCCGTTTCCCCGTTCAGTGCGTAATCCGGCCCATGAGCGATGAATACCACGACTACCGGGCATATGCCGGCCGGGTGGCGGGAGGGGTGTTTGCCAAAGGCGATGAAGTGATCGTATTGCCCTCCGGCCTGCGGAGCCGGGTCAAATCCGTCGACTTCTTCACGGCATCACTCGAAAAGGCATTCCCTCCCATGTCGGTCACCCTCAGTCTGGAAGACGACATCGACATCAGCCGGGGCGATATGATCGTGAAGCCGGACCAGATGCCGCTTGCCGGTCAGGACCACGAGGTCATGCTGTGCTGGTTCAACCCGAAGCCCTTACGAACAGGGGCCAGGTATATCCTCAGGCATGCCACATCGGAGGTCAGGGCGCTGATAAAACAAATCCATTACAAGGTCAATGTCAATACCCTGGAACATGTCGGAGGCTGCACGGAACTGAATATGAACGACATTGCCTGCGTCGGTCTGAAGACGACCAGGGCCCTTTATTATGACCCATACCGCCGCAACAGGATCAGCGGCAGCCTGATTCTAATCGATGAAGCCACCCATGAAACCGTAGCGGCCGGAATGATCCTTTGTACTTAAACCATAACGCTTACATACCATGTACGGGAAATTCAAAGACTACCTGCAGCAGGAGATCGACAAGATCCATGATGACGGACTCTACAAGGAGGAACGCATCCTTACCACCCCCCAGGGCGTTCATATCAAGACAAGCCTGGGACTCGACGTACTGAACTTCTGTGCCAACAACTACCTGGGACTCTGCAACGACCCCCGGACCATGGCAGGCTCCAACATGGCCTTCTTCCGCTGGGGGTATGGCATGGCATCGGTCCGCTTCATCTGCGGAACACAAATGGTGCACAAGGAACTCGAAAAAAAGATCAGCGAATTCCTGGGCATGGAAGACACCATCCTGTTCTCTTCGGCTTTCGATGCCAATGGCGGGGTGTTTGAACCGCTTTTCGACGAGTATTCCGCCATCATCTCCGACGAACTCAACCATGCTTCCATCATCGACGGGGTGCGGGTGTGCAAGGCCCAGCGTTACCGTTACAGGAACAACGACATGGAGGACCTGGAGGATAAGCTGAAGCAGTCGAAAAATGCGCTGTTCAGGATCATCGTCACCGACGGGGTATTTTCCATGGACGGCATTATCGCACAGGTCGACAAGATCTGCGATCTGGCCGACAAATACGATGCCCTGGTGATGGTGGACGATTCTCATGCCACGGGTTTTGTTGGGCCTACGGGCAGAGGCACGCATGAATTCTGCAATGCCATGGGAAGGGTGGATATCATTACCACCACCTTTGGTAAAGCCCTGGGAGGGGCCTCAGGCGGTTGTATCTCGGGACATAAGGAGATCATCGAGTTTCTCAGGCAGCGCTCCAGACCGTATTTGTTCTCCAACTCCCTGGCACCTCCCATCGCCGGAGCTACCCTGGAAGTGCTGAACCTGCTGTCGGACAGTCAGGACCTGATCAACAAACTGAACGAGAACACCCGGCTGTTCCGCCAGGGAATTGAGAAAGCCGGATTCAGGATCGTACCGGGAACGCATCCCATCACCCCGGTGCTCTTTGGTCATCTGCCCAATGATGCAGCCATCGCCCAGCAGTTTGCAGCGGAATTGCTCAATGAAGGCATTTATGTCATTGGCTTCTCCTACCCGGTGGTTCCGCGCGGGAAAGCGCGCATCAGGGTGCAGATCAGCGCTGCGCACAGCAAGGACAATATCGCTTTCGCGATCGAGAAATTCGTGAAGGTGGGGGCGAAGCTGGGAGCAGTGTAGGAAAACGTGTGCACGTGTGTACGTTTGCACGTGTGCACGTGTGTACGTTTGCACGTGTGTGCGTGTTTACGTTTGCACGTGGGTGTTTTGTGCTGTGTGGCGGATGGAAGGAGGTGATGTGATTTTTTTTCTGAATCCTTTTCCGGAATAATAATTAACATTATGTTTGCAGTGTTAAATATTTATACTGCTGTTAGATGGAAAAGAAAGATTTACAACAGGCACGAATGAGATCATATTTCATTGATGCCACTCGGGAAATCCTGAAGGGAGAAGGGCTTAAAGCTCTGAGTGTAAGAACAATAGCTGAAAGGGCCGGATATTCTTACGCTACCATGTACCATTATTTCAAAGACATCAGGGAACTGATATTTTTATGTGTGCAGGACTTTCAGGCGGAATGTGCCACTTACGTGCAGGAAGAGACCAGGGACATTGTCAGGGCTTCTGATCTGCTGAAGGGCTGCAGCATTGCCTTCATGAAGTACTTTATTCAATACCCCGGGATATTCGAGTTGTTTTACCTTGAGAAGATGAATGCCATCGGGGGTCAGAAAGACATTGCCGTTTCCATTTACAGTTTTCACGACCGCCTTTGTGAGGAAGGATGGAAAAGATGGGCGGACGAAAACGGTGCAGGACCAGAGGTGGTGGAAAGGATGAAGGCCAGACTGAGGTATGCTGTTACCGGTATGTTGTTGTTTTACCTGAATCGCCGTCAGCCGGAAAGCTGGGAGGAGATGCATTCGCAGATGCATGCGGTGGCAGAAGACTGCCTGTCTTCGCTTTTATAAAAAAAAAGCCGGAAAACCGAAGAATTGTCAGTGTAACTGTTTATCAGCGAAGCATATAACTGTCAGAATGACAGCGAGCGCATTAGCTTGGCTGTGGTTTAGCGGCGGGGTTTTCTGAAATGCTGGCCGCCGTGTTTTTTAAAGGGTTCCCAGGCAGGAGCTTCTCCGAAGCGTAAAGGCAGGGCGGCTTTGTACACAGCTTTTCCGAGGAGCTTTTCAATTTTTGCGAAGTATTGTTGTTCCTGTTCGCCTATAAGGGTCATGGCCACACCTTCCGACTGGGCTCTTGCGGTACGTCCGATGCGGTGGATATAATCTTCCCCTTCATGCGGCACATCCATATTCACCACCATATCAATATCTTCTATATCGATTCCGCGCGAAAGCACATTGGTGGCCACCAGCACCTTGAGTGCCCTGTTTTTAAATGCCAGCAACACTTTCTCTCTTTCCTGCTGGTCGAGGTCTGAGTGAATTTCGCCGGCCTGCAAACCGAGTCGTTTCAGTTCGCGGGTCAGGTTTTTGGCTTTTTCTTTGGTGGAGCAGAACGCCAGGATGCTTTTACCTTTCTGTTCGCCCAAGAGATGAACCAGCAGGGGTATTTTCTGTCTTTCATAGACTACATATGCGATCTGGAGTACCCGCTCGGCGGCTTTGGCAATGGCAATGCTGACCTCCACCGGGTTTTTCAGTATCTTATCTGCCAGATCCCTGATCTCGCGGGGCATGGTTGCAGAGAACATCATGGTTTGCCTGTCTTCCGGCAGGTAGGAGATGATCTTCATGATATCGCCGTAAAAGCCCATGTCGAGCATACGGTCAGCTTCATCGAGGATCAGGTATCTGAGGTTTCCGGCTTTGACATAATCCATCATCAGGTGAGCGATCATGCGGCCGGGAGTACAGATGACCACATCGGTACCACGGGTAAGGGATTCCATTTCACGGCCGAAGGCAGCCCCGGCGGTTCCCCCGTAAACAGCGATGGAGCTCAGGTGGGTAAAATAGGAAAGGGCGTCCATATGCTGGTCGATCTGCTGGGCGAGTTCGCGGGTGGGCACGATGATCAGGCAGTGAATATTGCCGGCCACATGGGGTTCAGTCAGCATGCGGTGCAGCACCGGTAACAGAAAGGCAGCCGTTTTGCCTGTGCCGGTTTGTGCCGAAGCAATCACATCCCGTCCACCCAGGATGGCCGGTATGGCCTGTTCCTGGACAGGGGTCGGGATTTCATAGCCCATGGCGGCAATACCTTCCATCAGGGCCGGGGCAAATCCGAATTCGTCAAAAGTCAAGGAGAATGGTGTTAAGGAATTGGGTCAAAGGTCAGAAAAAGTTTTGGATAAGCAGCCTGTGTTTTGGAAAAACTGCAACACTCCGGACGAATGCCTTATCTTCGTACACAAGAATGAATCCTCCGGCCGGTCATAGCAATGCGAATACGGATCATCCGCTTCAACACAGGACAGATGAAGCGATTTACCAGGCTTATGTTGAAAGCGGAGATCCCGCACTGGCGGAGGAACTGTATAAGCGATACCTCCACCTCGTTCTGGGTGTTTGCTATAAATACTTAAAAGACAGAGAAGAAGCCCGTGACGCCTGTATGCAGGTGTTTCAGCAGCTGCTGATCAAACCGCAGCGAACGGCGATCAGGAGCTTCAGGGACTGGCTGTTCATCATCACCCGGAATCACTGCCTGATGGTCCTGCGGAAAGCAAACACGAGGGAAAAGTATCTCGGGGCGAGGTTTCATGAGTTGCAGGCTGAAATTATGGAATCGGCAGCCCGGATACATCTTTATGATGCAGATGAGCAGGAAAGAAGACTTTCATTGTTGAGGTCAGCCCTGGCGCGCCTGCCTGATGAACAAAGGAAGTGCATAGAATTGTTCTATTACGAAGACCTTTCATACCGGCAGATCAGCGAACAGACGGGTTACGGGCTCAAACAGGTGAAGAGCTGCCTGCAGAACGGCAAAAGGAATTTAAAAATCCTCATGGACCATGGAAAAGCATAAAAGCGGAGTGGAAATATTTTCCCCTTCGGGTTGTCTGACCCGGGAGGGGATGCAGGCTGTGGTTTCGGGGAATCTGGACGACAGTTTGCGGGAACTTGCTGAAAAACATCTTTCGGGATGCGAATTATGCCGTTTGGCCGTGGAGGGATATCAGGCTTTTGTTGAAGATCACGGAACACTTGCATGGGAGCAGGATCTGGTCCGCACCAACAGTCAGGTCAGTGCACTGGTCACGGCTGAAAGCCCGCTACCGGAAGAGGCTGGACGCAAACGCAGGCACAATATCATCTGGACCGGCGTGGCCGTAGCCGCCACCATTACCCTCTTCCTCGGCCTGGCCTATGTCATCCGTTTGTGGCTGCCGCTGCAGCCGGAACAGCTTGCGCAGCAGACTCCGCCGGCAGCGGAGACTGAAAATGTGCTTCCCGAAACAGAAATGCATGAGGACATGCCCCCGGCAAAACCTGCGGAGCCCGCGCCCTCCGGTACCCGTCAGACACCTCCGGCAAGTACCGGCAGCAGGGAGCCCAGGCTTGCTGCGAATGCAGTTGTTGCGGAAACAACGACTGCTGAGACGGACGCTACCACATCCGATCCACTGCTTCTGGATCCAGTAGCGACAAATCTGGCAACGACGGCCGGCACATCATACAGCGCTGCGCAGATCAACAGTTCAGGCACAGCCGTAAACCCGTTATCCGCGGATCAGGCAGTGACCAGTTCAGAAATCAAAGAAGTGCGGCAGGAGCACATCAAGGCTGTATCCACCATAGAAAAGAAGGCTTCGAAAGCCGGACAGCCCGGCACGGATGATGCTCCGGCAGTTTTTTATCTTGTGGAAGAGATGCCATCATTCCCGGGCGGTCAGGATTCGCTTCAGGCTTATCTGAACCGCCATATTCAGTACCCGCTCCAGGCCAGGGAGGCCAATATCAGCGGGACCGTCCAGTTGAGTTTTGTGGTTGACCGCAAGGGAAGGATCAGGGACATCACTGTTTTAAAGGGAATCGGGATGGGTTGCGATGAAGAAGCCGTCAGGGTAGTAAAAAACATGCCCCGCTGGCATGCAGGAAAACAGGCAGGGAAAACGGTCGATGTCCGTTTCACCCTGCCTGTCCGGTTTGAGTTATAAAGCTGCCCCTTGCCTAATCCGCTGCAAACCTCACCGGCAGCGTCATCTTCACCCTTACCGCCTGCCCCTGCTTCATTGCAGGTTTCCATTTCGGCATTCTTTTCACGAGCCTGACTGCCTCCTCATCGCATCCGGAACCCAGCCCCTGCTCCACTTTCACATCACTGAGGCTGCCATCGGCATTCACGTAAAAACTAATTGTAACTGTTCCTTCCAGGCCCTTCCACCTGGCAGCATCGGGGTATTTCAGGTTGATCCGGAAATATTCCTGCAGGGCAGCCTGTCCGCCCGGAAATTCCGGTAAATGCTCACCCGAGGAAAGAAAAGATTTCGTTTCGAGCTGAATATTTTCTTTCACCTCAGTCCTGTCTGCAGATTTCAGATCACAGTCAAGGGTGGTCAGCTGCGGTGCACAGTATTTCACATTGTTTATTCCAGGCGCAGTATACGATACGGTACCCTTTCCGGAACCTTGGCCGCCTCCCACGGCGTAGTTGCTGACCCCTTCAGGAAGGGGCAAAGGCTGGGTAACGGTGATCACTTTCCCCTCCTTGTTTCTCACATCGTGATCGATGGCCACAAAGGAAGTGAAGCGGGTCAGGAGGTTGTATTGCAATCCCAGCCCTGTGATTTGATTTGCTACGGCCTGCTCATCCTGCTGACCTGAGGCGATACCGAAATCATCGAGGTGACGAATGCGTTCCCTGGCCCAGAGATACCTCAGGGCAAGGTTGTCACGGCCTCCGGCGTCGGCCAGAAGCAGGTTTGCGCGGTAGGGTCCTTCGCCGGTGGTTCCGCTCAGGGTAATCGACGCATGATCCGACATGTCGCGGTACTTGCCGAACACGAGCACAGGACGTTCCGAAAACACATCCGGGATGCTGAGGGGTTCCACATCATAGGCATCAAAACCTTTGCAGGTAAGTTTGATATTGGTCAGTACAGGATGCTGCACATATTCCATAAAAGCGGAAGCCATCTCATCGGCATCTTCCCGGCGGGTTACCACAAAAGCCTGTCCCATGCCTGCATGGGCAATGCCTTCGATCAGGTAACGGTTCACAGCCGATCCTATGCCGAAGGCAAAGAAATTAGCCCTGTTGAGGTTGTTGCGGATCAGCTTGAAAGCCTCCTTCTCGACGCTGACATAGCCATCAGTGGCAATCACGAAAGTGCGCGAGAGGTTTTCACTGCTGTTCAGGGCCAGGGCTTTCTGCAGGGCCGGGAGTAATTCGGTTCCTCCCCCGCCCTGCTGCTTCCCGACAAATGCCACTGCACCCGAGATGTTGGCTGAGGTAGCCTGCACCGAGGCCGGGGAAAACAATGCCGATCCTCCGGCAAACAGCACCACATTGAACTGGTCTGAGGGTTTCAGGCTTTTCAGCAGCTTCTCCATCAGTTTCTTTGAAATATCGAGGGGAAAGCCGTGCATGGAACCACTGATATCGACGATGAACACATATTCCCGCGGAGGAATCTGTGCGGTTTTCACGGCTGCGGGCGGGTATACTGCAGCAAGGAAGAATTTTTCGTCTTTATCCTCATACCTCAGGACTCCGCTCTGCAGGCCGGCACCGCTCAAGCGGTACTGCAGGATGAAATCCCTGTTCCCCTCCCTGCCGGAGGCATCCTTCAGTCTGAGCTCCGCCACCGTCCGGCTCTTATAATCCGCATCTATTTTGTGAGAGGTACACTTCAGTCCGCTCAAGGGTACGCCTGCATTGATCCTGCATTGAATACCGAAACTGTAAAAAGGGGCGATCCCCTCAGTGGTATAGGGATTGGCAATCCACTGGTCATCGCGGCTGGCCAGCATGGCAGGCTGATTCGAATACCTGGGCCCCACAACCGTCGGAAATACAAACTCGTACAAGCCCTTTTCGGGGATGATCATCTCGGTATAATCCAGCTCGACCCTGATCTCGTCACCGGGCATGATGTTGGCCACATTCATCTGGAAAACATTCGGCCGCTGCTGTTCCAGGAGCGATGCAGCCTTTCCGGCCGATTTCGCCTGCTCATAATCCTGCCTTGCCTTTTCTCTTTCCCGGATGTCGGCCTCTATGATCCTTTCCCCGATGACCATCCGCATCCCGTGTACCGCAGCCCTGGTGGAGGCCGGGAAAACATATACCGCCTCAATGGCCTGCTTCCCTTCATTCTTGTAAACCTGCTTCACTTTCACGGCCGCGATCATTCCCAGGATCTGTACCTCTGCCTCTGTCGATTTCAAAGGCATCTGTTCTGTTCCTGAATAATCCGACTGAATAAAAAAATACGGCGACAAGGTTTTATCACCCTCACCCTCAACCGGCTTACCCTTCTCCTGCCCGAATGCGGACATCAGGCTAAACACCAGCAATACCAATACATTCACTTTCAATTTTGTCTTCATGGCGATTGATTTTTTATGTGATTAAATGATTCTCGCCCCTGCGGGCTCAGCATGAAGATGCAGAAGCCCGCTTTTTTCCATAAACCATGGCAGCTGTGCATTTGAGAACCTGACAAAAATGAGTATATTGATTTCAGATTAATATTTTTACCTTTGGCCTGATTCATTCTCCTGCATTGTCAGTATGTTTTGTTTATCTTTTTATAGCTTTTTTTAAACATTATTCTTTGACAAGCGTTACATTATTAATTCAAAACAAATGGAAACCCGCAAGCATGACCACATAGCTTTGGCATTTTCTTCCCGTGTTGAAGGATTGCAGGCCGACAGCCGCTTTTATTACGAACCCATGGGGGGTGTAATTCCTGATCCGGCCTGGGAGCCTTTCAGTTTTCTTGGTAAGACCATGCGCCTTCCGATGTGGGTATCGAGCATGACGGGAGGCACGGCGCTTGCCAGGACCATCAACACCAATCTGGCGATGGCGTGCCGGGAGTTCGGGATGGGGATGGGTCTGGGGAGTTGCAGGATATTACTGGAAAACCGGTCGTATCTGCAGGATTTCGACATGAGGGAGATCATCGGAGATGCACTTCCCTTATATGCCAATATCGGCATTGCGCAGCTGGAGCAGATGGCAGCACAGGGGTCCTTTCAGGCCCTGACCGACCTGGTGGGAATGCTGAGGGCTGACGGCCTCATCGTCCATGTGAATCCCATGCAGGAATTTCTTCAGGATGAAGGGGATCTTCTCCGTGTTCCTCCTCTGGAGACCATTGAAATGTTTCTTGATGAGACAGACATAAAGGTGATCATCAAGGAAGTCGGACAAGGCATGGGACCAGACAGCATATTAAAAGTCATGCATTTACCCATAGAAGCATTTGAGTTCGGGGCATTTGGCGGGACCAACTTCAGCAAACTGGAGTTGCTCAGGGGTGATCCTTCGAAGTCGGATTTGTACGAAGCCATGGCCAATACGGGGCACACCGCCGCATGGATGCTGAAAGAAGTGAACCGGCTTCATTCCGAAGGGCATTATCTCCGTTGCCGGCAACTGATCATTTCAGGGGGTATCCGGTCATTCCTGGATGGTTATTACCTGATCTCCAACAGCAGGTTGCCGGCTGTATTCGGGCAGGCATCGAATTTCCTGAAATACGCCCGCAACGAATACAATGAGCTCAGGCAGTTTATTGAAGACCAGATCAGGGGATTGTCATTTGCCAGGGCGTACCTGGTACCAAAAGCATTGTAATGAAAGGGAACATTATCAAGGGATTTTCCAAGCTTCATGAACAGGAAAAGCGCAGGATGGTTTCCGGGCTTTGCCTGCATCCTGAAGAGGCTGTCAGAACGATGGAACAGATGATTTTCACTGATGAAAAGTTGCGTGAGAAGTTTATGGATCTCAGCGAGAACACCATCAGCAGTCATCATCTTCCCTATGGCATTGCCCCGAATTTTGTGATCAACGGCAACATCTTTCATGTACCGATGGTCATCGAGGAGAGCTCGGTCATTGCCGCAGCGGCGAGTGCTGCCCGTTTCTGGTCAGAACGTGGCGGATTCCGCATCACCGATCTGAGTGCCACCAAAGTCGGCCATGTTTATTTCCGCTGGTTCGACCAACCTGCGCTCTTAAAGGAAAAGTGGACCTTGATCAGGCCACAGTTGTTGCACAGGCTGAAAGATTTCACAGCCAATATGGAGCGGCGCGGCGGTGGTGTCAGCAAGCTGGAGCTGATCGATGACTCCGTCAGAATCGATAAATTATTCAGGCTGAAAGTTTCATTCGAGACCGTAGACTCCATGGGAGCCAACTTCATCAACACCTGTCTGGAGGAGCTGGCCAGGGGGCTGAATGAGATGCTGAATACCGACGAGGACACTAACAGGCAGCTTTGTCAGGTAGTCATGGCCATATTGAGCAACTACACCGATGAATGCACCGTCACTGTAGAGATCGGCTGTGAGAAGAAAGCCCTCAAGGGGATCACGGGCGGGCTGAATGTTCAAGCCTTCACCGATAAAGTAGCCCTTGCTTATGAAATCGCTTCAAAGGACATATACCGGGCCACCACCCATAACAAAGGGATCATGAACGGCATTGATGCCGTATTGATCGCGACCGGAAACGATTTCAGGGCTGCAGAGGCTGCTGCCCATGCCTATGCGAGCCGGACCGGCAGGTATCAGGCCCTCAGCTGGTGCAGCACCGATAACAACGCATTGTATATCAGGCTTCGTCTTCCACTTTCGGTGGGGACCGTCGGCGGCATTACCAACCTGCATCCGCTCGCCCGCTTGTCGCTGGAGATTCTCGGCAATCCGAATGCCAGTGAGTTGATGGGAATTGTCGCTTCGGTGGGACTGGCCAGCAATTTTGCGGCTATTCAGAGCCTTGTAACCACGGGCATACAAAAAGGGCATATGAAGCTGCATCTGACCAATATTCTGAACATCCTGAATGCAACCCCACAGCAAAGGACCGAAGCCCTGGTTCACTTCGAGGGAAGAACGGTTAGTTTTGCCGCCGTGAAAGCGTTTCTGAATGACTGAACCGGTAAAATACAAGGCAAACGGCAAACTGCTGATCAGCGGAGAATACCTGGTGCTTCACGGGGCGCTATCCTTTGCGTTACCGCTCAGGTTCGGGCAACAGATGCAACTTAGCCCGTCGGCCGGCCCGGTGATCCGCTGGACCAGCTCAGATCCCCACGGAACCTGGTATCGCGCAGAATTCAATCTTCCGGGTCCGGTAAAAGCGAATCCCGGCAGGGAAGACATGTTCATCCTTCGCCTGCTGGAAGCTGCCGGCCGGTTGAACCCGGCTTTTGCGGCGGGGCTTCAGGGTACTGGAGTGTCGGTTGATGCCAACTATCCGGTTCAATGGGGACTTGGCAGCAGTTCCACGCTGATCTACCTGGTGGCCTGCTGGGCCGACGTCAATCCGTTTCGCCTGTTCACCATGGTTTCCAAGGGCTCCGGTTACGATCTGGCCTGTGCCGGAAGGTCAAATCCGCTGCTGTTTTCTCATAAGGGGGATGAGATCATGATCCGTGACATTACCCCCGGGAAGGGCATCCGGGAGCATGCCCTCTTTGCCTGGCTGGGGAACAAACAATCCACCGACACAGAAATTGACCTTTTTCTGGAGACGGCGAATCCTGCACCGACCGACCTGGCGCTGATGGATCTGCTCACCTTGAAAATTGCCACCGCCGATACGGCAGACGAACTGCAGGAACAAGTATTGCGGCATGAATCACTGCTGGCGCGGATTCTGCAGCGCGAACCCCTCTCTGCAAGGCTGGAAGATTTTCCGGGAGCCGTGAAATCGCTGGGTGCCTGGGGAGGAGATTTTGCCATGTTTGTGACCAGACAGCCAAAAGAAACAATACTGCCCTGGTTCAGGGAAAAAGAGATATATCCGGTATTTACATTCGACGAAATCATTGCAAGCAAATGACGAATTCTCCGCTCCGTATTTACCAAAGCACTTCAGGCAGGCTGCAAGCTGCAGGAACCCTGGTTTCAGGCTGGGAGTCACCATCCAATATTGCGCTGATCAAATACTGGGGGAAGAAGCCGGGACAGATTCCTGCCAATGCATCCCTGAGCCTCAGCCTGTCCACTGCCAAAACCATCACCCGTGTTACAGCCGCTGCAGGAGCGGATCATCCCGGGATCCTTTCCGTGAACGGGGAAGCGGAACATCCATTCCGGCATAAACTGGATCTCCTGCTGGAAAAGCTGGGTGAGGAAATCCCCATGGTGAAGACCCTGAGCCTGATTATTGAAACAGATAACAGCTTTCCCCATTCGACAGGGATTGCCTCCTCAGCCTCGGGCATCAGCGCTTTTATCCTTTGTCTGCTGGAAATTACGGGAAAATTCCTTGGTATCAGTCCCGCAGAAGATGATTTCTTCAGGGCTGCCTCCTATGCCTCCCGCATCGGATCGGGCAGTGCCTGCAGGTCGGTTTACGGAGGTTTCACCGTCTGGGGAGCCCACCCTGCTATCAAAGGATCATCGGATCTGTATGCCATACCTGCCGGCGATGTGACACATACACGTCCGGAGGACTGGTGCGACACCATCCTGGTAGTTTCCTCCAAACCCAAGTCGCTGGCCAGCAGCCTGGGGCATCACCTGATGGCGGGACATCCCTTCGAGCAGGGCCGCTACCATCAGGCGGCCGGTAACCTGGAAGCCCTGGTTGAAGCCATGCAACAGAATCAATTTGAACGCATAGCCGCGATTACCGAGTGCGAGGCGCTCAGCCTTCACGGCCTGCTGATGACATCCCATGAACAGGGTCTGCTGTTGCTGCCGGGAAGCATCGAAATCATCCACCGCATCCGCCAGGCAAGAAAAGAAGGTTTGCCCGTGTTTTTCACCATAGATGCGGGGCCTAACATCCACCTGCTTTACCCGTCAACTGCCAAAGATTCTGTGCACGGCTTCATTCGCGAACGCCTTCTTGAATTCTGTGAAAACCAATATTATATTGATGACCAGGGAGGTTCCGGTCCGCGAAGCCTCCGCTAAAACCAAAGTAAGTATGCAAACACAGGAGCATTTCTATTCAAAACTTTTGCTCTTCGGAGAATACTCCATATTGTTCGGGTCTTCGGCACTGAGTATCCCTTACAGCCAGTTTCAGGCCGAGCTTAGTTTTATCCGCGACGACAAATACACTGCCCTCGACAAGGCCGAGCAAAGCAATTCCATGATGAAGGATTTTCTTGCCTGGCTCGGGAATGACTGGCCTGAAGCCGGAGACCACCTTGATCTGGCCAGGTTCCGTTACGACCTCTCCGAGGGTTTGTACCTTGAATCCACCATCCCTCAGGGTTACGGACTGGGTTCTTCCGGAGCGCTTTGTGCCGCCGTTTATCACCGGTACACCCTTCACAAGCAAGGGATCTCCATTCCGTCACCTGCCATGATCAGCGCATTAAGGATCATTTTTGCGAAAATGGAATCCTTTTTCCATGGTCAGAGTTCAGGCATTGACCCCCTGGCCATTTACCTGAAATCACCCCTGCATGTCAAACCCGACGGAAATCCTGAAATCGTGGGTATTCCCAGAAACTGGAACGACAAACCCAGTGGCATTTTCCTGATTGATACGGGATATTCGGGAAAAACCAGCAGTTTTGTACCGGATTACCTGAAACTTTTTGTCCCGGATGGTAAGCGATCGGTAACCGGAGAGCAACTGCTCAATCTGAACAATCATGCCATTGAAAGCCTGCTCAGGGCCGAAATGCCGGCATTCTGGGAAACCCTTTCCGAACTGTCGGCCTTTCAGTTCAGACACATGCAAAGCGTGATTCCCCGCAGCATGGACGATTGCTGGCAGCAGGGGCTTGATTCCGGTGATTACTGTCTGAAGATCTGCGGTTCGGGCGGCGGCGGGTTCCTGACAGGTTTCGCCCCCGACTACAACAAAGCGCGCATCCGCCTGAAATCCTCCGGCATCCGCACCATCCCTGTTTTTTTAGCAGGCTGACACCATAAAATGTTTCTGCCATGAATCAACGGATCATTCCCTTCCTCCTACAGTTTCTGCTGCTGCTGGTAAGCTTCCGGTCAGGGGCCCAGGCGCCTCCGGGCTATTACGATCCCGCTGCAGGTCTCACCGGGCAGGCATTGCTCAGTGCCCTGCATGAGATCATCGATGATCATACACAGGTGGCTTACAGTACGCTGTACACGCATTTCGCCCTTACCGACAAGAAGGCAGATAACAGCGTATGGGATATGTATTCCGACCTTCCTTCCGGTTTGCCACCATACATATATTATTATAATTCGGGAGATGAGTGTGGCAATTATACGGCCGAAGGAGATTGCTACAACAGGGAGCACAGCTGGCCCAAGAGCTGGTTCGGAGGAGATATTTACCCCATGTACTCCGATCTTTTCCACCTGTATCCGACCGACGGATATGTCAACAACAAACGGAGCAATCTGCCTTACGGTACAGTTGCAAATCCCGACTGGACATCGCTGAACGGCAGCAAGGTAGGCCCGTGTAATGCGCCAGGGTACGGAGGCGATGTGTTTGAACCCATCCATGCCTATAAGGGAGACTTTGCCAGGACATATTTTTACATGTCGGTCCGTTATTCAGGAGAAGACCTTGCGTGGTCGGGAAGTGATATGACCCAGGGTGCCCAGCTTAAAGCCTGGGCGCTGAACCTGCTGATGCAGTGGCACGCCCAGGATCCCGTGTCGCAGAAGGAAACCGACAGGAATAATGCCGTTTACCTGATCCAGCAAAACAGAAATCCCTTTATCGACAATCCGGCCTTTGCAGATTTGATCTGGGGGCCTGCCGGCGTTTCAGAAAACAGCGGTTCTGCCGGTCTGCTGGTATTCCCAAACCCGGCCGTTTCCATGTGCCACATCGGGGTGCAAAAGCGCAATCATCAGGAAATCTGTGGATTAGACATTACAGATGCCTGTGGAAGAAACATGATTACCTACCACCAGCCCGGGAAGATTCCGCAGGAGATCTCCGTGGAAGGACTGGAAAAAGGACTTTACCTGCTCAGGCTGACCTTCAGTGACGGTCAATACCTGTTCGGAAAGATGGTGAAAGAATAGCTTTCAGAAGCGGAACGCCAGTCCGGCCGTAATCCCAAACACCGACACCGTGACTTCAGACTCTTTGTATGAATCTGAAAAAGATGGCTTTGTAGAGAAGTAGTCCAGGTTCAGACCGAGGTCGAGGCTGGAGGTGGCGTGATATCGGAGGGATGCACCCACATCGAAGCCGAAGCCCGTGGCCTGGTCGCTTTTCACAAGTACCGTGCTGTTGTTTTTCCCTTCATTGATCTCCGGAGCGGCAACATAGGTCAAACCTGCCACAGGTCTGAAATCGACGGAAATCTGGTCTCCGGCATCGAAACTCAGCAATGGTCCGACCATCAGGGCACCATACACCCAGTAGGCGTCATCGTCGTCGGAGCCGAGGAGTTCTGCGTCAAATTTATTGGCGCCCACCGTTACCAAGGCTGCCACGCCGATATTAGGCATCAGTTTGTACCCGAAATTGGCAATATTGATATGCAGCCCGGTTTTGGCTCCTCCGGTCTTTGCGCTGAAGATGTCATCTCCGCCATAGTCGCCCAGCGGAAGGGAAGGTCCCAGGCTGAAAGCATAATATCCCTGTGTATCCGACTTTTTCCCTTTTTTCCCTTTATATCCGCCTTGGGCGGAAAGGCTGAAACCGACCATCGACAAGGCCAGCAACAATAAAAATGCTTTTTTCATAAAGTGTTTGAATTTGGTTAAAAATTAAGCGACAAAGATAAAGGGAATCTTTCAGCAAGTGCCACATCCCGGAAGAGAATATCTCGGCGGGTGTCAGGGTTTAATCCGGTATAAATCCCAGCAAGCCGGCCCGTCGCGCATAACTGATGGCGGCCTGGGTATTGGGAACATTCATCTTTTCAATAATCCGCTGCCTGTGTGTATTGACAGTATTCACACTAATAAACAGGCGGTCGGCAATCTGCTTGCTAACAAATCCCTTTGAAATCAAGTGCAATATCTCCGTTTCGCGTTTTGTAAGCAGGCTATCTTCGTCGGGATTGAAATCCCTGAAAGTGAAAATATCCCCGTTCTGCAGGTTGATCAGGCAGTTCCGGCATGGCCGGTCAAGATCCTGATCGGGTGAGATGTCGAGCAGGCAAAGCGTCAGCCAGGGATAGCCTGAAGGATCGAGTTCCATCACCATCTTCTGCTCTATCACCCTGACATATACCCCCCTGGCATTGAGCACCCTGTAATCTGAGATCAGTTTATGGGTTTTCATTTCTTCCCTGGAAGCCTCCAAACCATAGCGGAGAAAAACAATGCCTTCGCGCAGCAGCAGTCTCAAATCTTCAGGGTGAATTTTGCTGTCGAAGAAGGCATTTCCCTCATTTTCAGCCTGTGCTACATCGTAACCCAGCAGGCTTTCATACTTTCTTGATATGTATATATGTTCCTTCCTGTAAAGATCAAAGACAGTGACGGCACTGTGTTCCATCACATCGAGCATGCGCAGAAAGTGAAGATGGTGTTCAAACAGGGTATAATCCAGATCCTCCTCCCGGAAGGGAATGGAAGCCAGCAGTTCAAGGTATTGTCTGTATAAAAGGGAGATTTCTTCTTCCATGAATATACTGATTTTTCAGTATTGGGGATCAGGATGGATGCGCTGACCTTTGCTGCGAAAATACAATCAAACCATAAAACGTGCACCATGCGATCGATTTTCTTCATGTTTTTGTTAAGCGGGGCCTTATCATCATATTCCCAGAGAGCCACCCAGGTGATTCGAGGCCGGGTGTTGGATTCTGAAACGAGGGTTCCTTTACCCGGAGCCATTGTCCTCATTCCCGGGAGCGAGCCTTTACGCGGGGTATCGACGGACGCTGAGGGTTTTTTCCGCATGGAAGGCATCCCTGTGGGGCGTTACAGCCTGGAAGCCCGCTACCTGGGTTATGAGTCAGTCATGGTGTTTGACCTGCAGCTGGTATCCGGTAAAGAAAGCGTGGTCGAGCTGTGTTTGAAACCGGTGGCAGTGCACACCGGTGGAGTGGAGATCAAAGCGCAGGGCAGCGGTTATGATGCCGTCAACAAGATGGCTATGTTGAGTGTTCGGCAGATCAGCATGGAAGAAGCGGGGCGATATGCCGGTGGTTTCGATGATCCTTCACGCCTTGCGGCCACTTTCGCAGGAGTGGCCGGCAACCTGAGCAGCAATGGCATCGTCATCCGGGGAAATTCCCCGAGAGGTTTGCTGTGGCAGTTGGAGGGGGTACCGGTCAGCAACCCAAATCATTTTTCTGATGTCACCACATTCGGTGGCGGGGGTATTACCGCGCTCAGCAGCCAGATGATCAGCAATTCGGACTTTTTCACTGCCGCATTCCCCGCCGAATACGGCAATGCTTTATCGGGGGTTTTCGACCTGAGGATACGGCAGGGAAACCATGAGAAGACAGAGACCACCGTCAAGGCCGGTACCATTGGCCTGGATCTGGCGATGGAAGGGCCGTTCAGCAAAGGGAAACAATCCTCCTACCTTTTCAACTACCGCTACAGTACCCTTGCCCTGCTAGCGCCTTTGCTGCCGGAGCACGGGGGTTCGGTCCGATATCAGGATCTCTGCTGGAAAACCTTTACGCGGGTTGGCATTGCCGGCACCCTTAGCTTTTTTGGTCTTGGTTCCACCGACCGCAGCGGCAGCCTGGCGAAAGAGGACAGTTCAGACCAACATTACCCCGAAGACAGACAAAAAGCGACCTCCATTACTTCGGTGGGAGCCCTGGGACTGTCGTACAAACACATCCTGTCCGCTGCATCACTCCTCACTCTCAGTGTGAATGCCGCAGGTAATATGGTAGATTACACGGCCGACTGGTACCAGGAGAATGACTCCTATATTCCGGCTGAACGTGTAAATTACCATACATGGAGCCTGTTCTCCGCCACCAGCTTCAATCACCGCTTTTCTCCATCCCACAGCATGAAAACGGGCGTACAGTTCCGGAGGATTTTTTATCGTGCCGGTCTGGGACATGCGGCTTATAATGAAAGTTTTGTCCAACTGGTCAGCAGAAGCGGTCATGCTGATCTGATCCAGGTGTATGCCCAGTCTAAATACGAGCCTGGTAAACTGTGGCATCTGAATTTCGGCCTGTATTTCAGCCATTTCACCATGAACCGGCAATCCGGACTTGAACCCAGGGCCGGATTGTGCTGGAACTTACGCCCCGGGCAAAAGCTCAGCCTTGCTTACGGCCTGCACAGCCAGACGGAAATGTTGCCTGTTTACCTGGTAAACAAAAGTCTGCACGGCTCCATCACCCAACCCAACCGCAGGCTGCCTTTCTCTGCAGCCCATCATCTGGTGCTGGGTTGGGATAAAACACTGGATTCACATACGAACCTGAAAGCAGAGATCTACCACCAGGCACTCTTTCATATCCCAGTCATTTCCGGAAGCAGCTTCAGCATGATCAACCTCGAGCGTGACTGGTACCTCAACGAAGCATTCACACCGGACGGAAAGGGGAGGAATACCGGCATTGACCTCACGCTGGAGCGACACATGAACAAAGGGTATTACTATCTGTTCACAGCATCGTTGTTTGATTCCAGGTACAGAGACGGAAACGGAGACTGGCGGAACACCCGCTACAACAAGCACTGGCTTTTCAATCTGCTGGGGGGAAAAGAGTGGCAGACAGGCCGTTCGGGGAATAACACCCTCGGGCTGAATGCCCGCATCAATTTCATGGGAGGCGACCGGATGACACCGGCGGATCAGGCTGCCTCGCAAATCACAGGTGATGTGGTATACGATGAATCAAGGGCTTTTACCCGCAAAAAGCCCGATGTGTATTATGTTGACTTCACCCTGAACTTCACCAGGAACAAACCCGCATACAGCAGCACCTGGTCGGTACAGCTGATCAACCTGCTGGGTCAGAAAGAATATGCAGGATACCGCTATCATCTTCAAAAACAGTCAGCGGAGATTTTCGCCGAAGTGACCATGGTACCCAATATATCCTGGAAAATAGCATTCTGAGGGCATTCCTTCACGAGAAGCATTTGCCTGAGGGTAAGCGTAAGATCATTATTCAGTCGGAACGGCGTGGAAGTTATGAGGATTACCCTACTACAGCAGTTGCAGGCGGTTGGCGTCCATCCTGATGAAGATGAACAGCATGATGGTGAAGGCGAAGAGGGAGGATCCACCGTAGCTGATGAAGGGCAGGGGGATGCCGATCACCGGTGCCAGGCCGATGGTCATCCCGATGTTCACCAGGAAGTGAAAGAAGAACACCGAAGCCACTCCATAGCCGTAAATGCGTGAAAAGGCTGATCGTTGTCGTTCCGCAATATTTAAAATCCTGATAAACAAAATGATAAAGAGGGCAATGGTCAGCACTGATCCGATAAAGCCCCATTCCTCCCCGATGGTGCAAAAGATAAAATCGGTACTTTGCTCCGGAACAAAATTATATTTGGTCTGGGTTCCCTGCAGGAAGCCCTTTCCAATGATCCTTCCCGAGCCGATGGCGATCTTTGACTGATTGACGTTATACCCGGCTCCTTTGAGATCCACCTCCTTGCCAATCAGCACATTGATACGCTCCTTATGGTGAACATCAAGCACATGATGGAAGGCAAAATCGACGGAATACACAAAACCCGCCACCAGCAGGAACAAACCCAACAGGGAAACAATGTCGCGTCTGTTTTTCCTGATCTGCGAGAACCAGATCAATGCGATCAGGGCAAGGAAAGCGATGATGATCCATTTGTCGACCATCAGAGCGAGGATAAACAGAATGATCACCAGTCCGCCGATAATCAACACATTGCCTGACAACCCTTCGCGGTAGAGGACGATAATAAAAGCGGTGAATACCAGGGCCGAACCGGTATCGTCCTGCAGCAGGATCAGGATTACCGGCAGGCCGATGAGAAAAAAAGTCGTAATCCGGGTACGCAGATCCTCCATACGGATGTTCAGGCTGCTGAGATGGCGGGCAATGGCCAGGTTCACGGCAATCTTGGCGAATTCTGAAGGCTGCAGGTCAAATCCGCCCAGGTCGATCCAGGATTTCGATCCGCTCACCTCCTTGCCGATGAACAGCACAAGGAAGAGGGACAGGATACTCAGGCCGTAGATAAAAAAAGCAAATGCGTTGAATACTTTTGGTTCGGTCATCAGGATGATCAATGCCAGCAGGATGGACACCAGTATCCAGATCATCTGTTTTCCGTACCGCTGACTGAGATCAAATATGCTGTCGTGCTGCTCGTTGAACACGGCGGCGTAAATATTCATCCACCCGAAAAGCACCAGCAACAGGTAGATACCGACCGTGATCCAGTCAATATTTTTGAAAATATTCCGCTCTTCTCTGACCATAGACTTCAGTTACTCAGGAGATTACCTTCTATCATCCTGGTTTCCACATCCTTGCGTTTGATCTCTTTCATCAGGTATTTTTCTATCATTAAAAAGGCGATGGGAGCGGCCCAGGTAGCTCCAAAGCCGGCATTTTCGACGATCACGGAAATGGCAATCTTCGGATTATCCTTGGGTGCGAAAGCAATGAAGATGGAGTGGTCTTTCCCGTGCGGATTCTGTGCGGTACCGGTCTTACCGCAAATAGGAATGGAATCCATCTTATAATAATGGGCTGTACCGGCTTCCACAACCTGGTACATTCCTTCCACCACTGTTTCAAAATGCCTTCGGCTGATGGGGATGCTATGCTTTTGCTGAAATTTTTCCTGCCTGTCGTCCTGTTTTCCGACGGCACGGATAATATGAGGTGTACAGTAATAGCCCCTGTTGGCGATGGTAGCCGCAAGGTTGGCCAGTTGCAGCGGCGTGGTGAGGATTTCTCCCTGCCCGATCGACAAAGATACGATGGTGAGGAAACGCCAGCGATTTTTACCGTAAATATTATCGAAATATTCGTTTTTTGGGATAAAGCCGCTGACCAGGTTAGGAATGTCACTGTCGAAGGCACTTCCGAAGCCAAGACTGCAGGTCATTTCTCTCCATTTTGCGTAACCCGCGGCCTGGTTAGGCAAGGACCTGTTGTCGAGGATGGTTCGAAAGACATTACAGTAATAGGCATTACAGGATTGTGCGATGGATTGTATCAGGTCGAGGGGGCCGGCATGGGCATGACAGCCCACATGGATAGGACCCGAGGAATAACCCATGGCGCAACCATAGCGGGTTTGGAGATTCAGAACGCCTTCCTCCAGACCGATGAGGGCATGTACCAGTTTAAAGGTGGAGCCGGGCGGGTATTGAGCCTGTAAGGCTCTGTTGAACAATGGCTTAAGGCTATCCTTCGCCAGGATGTTATAATTATAGCTGCGGACGCGTCCGACCAGCAGGTTGGGGTCGTATCCGGGGCTGGTGACCAGGGCCAGTATCTCGCCGCTTTCAGGTTCGATGGCCACCACCGATCCCCTTTTATTGGTCATGAGCAGTTCCCCGTACTCCTGCAGCTTCATATCCAGAGAAGCATAGAGGTTCTTCCCCATCACCGCGATGGTATCGTACTTTCCATCCTGAAAGCTGCCCTGGTCTCTGTTGAACACGTCCACCATGATGATCCTCGATCCTTTGATCCCGCGCAGGGCTTCCTCATAGGATTTCTCAATACCGCTGATACCGATATAGTCGCCCGGTTTATAATAGGGATTAACCTCACAGATGCGCGGGCTCACCTCTCCCACATAGCCCATGGTATGGGCGGCGATGGGTCTGACATATTTCCTGAGGGTACGCGGCTGTACGTAAAAGCCGGGAAATTTATAGAGTTTCTCTTCCAGGAAACCATATGCTTCCTTGGATATCTGCTTTTCAAAGACCGACGGACGATACAGGGAGTATTCCCTGATTTTCTTCATCCTTTCCCTGAAGGTCTCATAATCTATCCCAATGAGTCCGCACAACTCGAGGGTATCGAAATTTCTGGCCTGCCTGGGGATAACCATCAGGTCGTAGGTAGCCTCGTTATACACCAGCAATTCGCCGCCGCGGTCGTAGATCAGTCCGCGGGCCGGGTATTGTGTAATATGCCTCAGCACATTGTTGTTGGCGGAGAAGTAGTAGCTGCGGTCGACAATCTGCAGCCAGAACAAGCGCAATACAAAGATCACCCCGGCAATGATGAAAATCATGCTGATGACATACTTCCTCTTGTTCAGCGCTTTCTGCACGGGAATGAATAAAAAAAGGGGGGAATGATTCCCCCCGTAAAATTAGTGACAATTCAGATGAGCCTGCAGGCCTGTCCGGTATTTGCCTAATATTTCTTTTCCATGGTCATTTTCCCGTTTTCATCCCACATATACCAGGTCCCTTTCTTTTCACCCCTTTCATAATACATTTCGTAGCGTTTCACTCCATTATCATCCCACACATACCAAAAGCCGTCCTTTTTATCGTTCTTATACCCGGCTTCCGCCGTTTTCACACCCTCACTGTTCCAGGTGATCCAGGTGCCGTCCTTCATGCCTTTTTTAAATGACCTTTGTTCCCTATGCTTACCGTCGGCGAAGAAAAGGGTGGTGATCCCGTCTTCAAGGCCGTTGACAATTGACCTTTCAGCCAATTTCAAACCCTGTTCATCCGTCTCCGTGTAAACACCCGTAAACTCTTTTCCATTCAGGTAATACAGCCCGTCTTCCCCGAGTTCGGCCTTTTGGGCTGAGACTGAAAGGGAAAAACAAAGCAGAAGGGACAACACAATAATCTTACGCATTGGGAGTGATTTAAAGTACAAAAATAAAAAAAACGGGCTGCATGGTCAAAAAAAAAGACAAACCAGATTGCGGTTTGCCTTTGAAGCGAAAGAAGTCCGGTTTTACCTTCCTACGGTTTCAATCCGGATTTTCAGTTCGGTAGGACCGGGAACTGCCTGTACCTTTTCAGCCTTCTCCCTGTAAGAGATCATCGAGGTGGTAATTTCATATTCGCCCGGAACCAGACCGGAAAAGCTGAAATTGCCGTCCAGGTCGGTATATGTTTTCAGATTGGTACCCTGAATCTGTACTTCGACGCCGGCCAGCGATTCGCTGGTCAGATAGTCGAGTACTTTTCCGCTGATGGATGATTTCAGGGTGTTGTTATTGCTTTCCTTTTCATTACCGGCAGTCAGCAAACCGGAACCGATGAAGAGCATGACGGCCAGAAAGGAGAAAATTGCTTTTTTCATATGGCTTTGAAATTGATGATGCAAAGATACGGCAGGCTGAAAGCCACAGCGCAAAAGCCCATTTAAGCTTTTATTATCTTTATGTTAAGCCAATGTTAAGCATAGACCTTTCCGGGAAACCGGCTGCTCAGCGCTTTTTAACGACGATATCGGGCGTAAGGATGTTGTTGCTGACATTCAGCGCCCTGTCGCAGATACCGGCTTCGAAAGCGATGGTGTCGAAGGAAGACAGGGGGTTGTTAATGTATAGTTCGATCGCTATTTCACCCTTGATCGGCTTGGTACTGCCTGAATTGGAGAGGGGGGGGATACGCGAATTATTGGTAAACGGGAGATCGATCTTCTTCAGTATGCCATGCTGTCTTTCGTAGTATGTGATAAAGAAATTATAATACCACTGGCTTCCGATATTAAACGGGGGCAGGGTGTCGCCCTGGGTCAGCCCGATATCGCCGTCTCCGTCGGTAAAACTGATTTTCAGTATTCCTTTGTTATCGACACCCGTGGCATTTTGTATTTTTGTGAAGCTGACGAACTGAATGGCGGGCGTATCGGGAAACTTGTCCTTCTTCAGGCAGGAAACAGACAGCATGAGTAAGGCAGTAAGCAGCAAACCGGCGAGGAGCATCCTCCGTTTGTTCCTGTTATCAGAAAGAGTCAGGGCAGCAATGATGTTTTTCACAGTGTAAAATTACAAAAATGTTTGGGCATCTTCCGGAATATGAAGCGATTTTCAGTATCAGGGGAGAACCGGAGTTTAACGATCTGGCGCTTGAAATATTTCATTATCAGTATCATCACACTGAAGTTTACGGACGTTTCTGCAGGGCGCTCGGCCGGAAGCCGGGAGAAATCAGACATTACAGCGACATTCCTTTTCTGCCGGTTGAATTCTTCAGGACGGAAAGGGTGATTGCCAGGGGACGGGAAGTCAGGCAGGTATTTTACAGCAGCGGGACAGGCACAGGCCTTCGCAGCATGCATCACCTGGCCGATCCGGCTTTATATGAGATGAGTTTCAGCAAAGGATTCAGGTTATTTTACGGCGACCCGCAGGACTGTATCATCCTTGCGCTGCTACCGTCATACATGGAACAACAACATTCCTCCCTCGTGTACATGACCGGAAGCCTGATCAGGCAGACAGGTCATCCTGCTTCAGGGTTTTACCACCATGATCCCGGGGCTCTGGCCGGAATCATCAGGGAATATGCCACCAGCCCAAGGAAACTGCTGCTGATCGGGGTAAGCTATGCCCTGCTGGATTTCGTTGCTGAACACCGTTTCAGTATCCCCGGTTTGATTGTTATGGAAACCGGAGGCATGAAAGGACGTCATAAGGAAATCACCAGGGAAGAGCTGCACGGGATGCTGTGCGCCGGATTCGGGGTGGAGGCCGTACATTCGGAATATGGCATGACCGAATTGTTGTCGCAGGCATATTCCAAAGGTCATGGACTTTTCCATTCCCCTCCCTGGATGAAGGTGATGATCCGCGACCGTGACGATCCCCTCAGCTGGGTCAAGGAAAGGGAAAGCGGAGGGATCAGCATTGTAGACCTGGCCAATTTGCATTCCTGCTCTTTTATTGCCACCCAAGATCTGGGCCGATTAAGGGAAGACGGCTTTGAGGTGCTGGGACGATTCGATCACAGCGACGCGAGGGGATGCAACCTGATGTTACCCTGATGGCAGGGTTTTTTATATCTTTCGCCCGGAATAAGCAACAGACGATATGACACCATCCCGACAACAACTGAGAAAGTCCGCAAACAAAGCCGGTCGAAGCCGTATGCCCGGGATCCCTGACAGCGGACCGAAAACGGGCAGTCCCCTCAAGGAAAAACAAAAGCAATATGTCCGGCTCTGGCTGCTGCCTGTCCTTTTGATCACCGCCCTGGTCATGAGTCCCACCCTCAACAATGAATTTATCAAGACATGGGACGACGGCGTGTACGTGACGGATAACATGACCATCACCAAACTCAATGCCGACAATATCCGGCTGATGTTTACCACCCCTGTCAACGGGACCTACGTACCCCTGCCCCTGCTGAGCTTTGCCCTGGAATACCACTTTTTTAAACTCAATCCTTTCCCTTACCATCTGAACAACCTCCTCCTCCATTTGCTTTGCGTAGTGCTGGTCTTCCACCTGATGCGCCTGCTGGGACTGAAGCCTTTGCTTGCCGCTTTTGCCGCGGTGCTGGCCGGGATACACCCGATGCGTCTGGAATCGGTGGCCTGGGTAACAGAACGTAAAGATTTGCTATTCAGTGTTTTCTATCTTCTTGCCCTGATATCATATACCTATCAGATCACCCGGGAAGAAAAAAAACGGCGGTATTATATCCTTACCCTGGTCTTTTTTATCCTTTCGCTTTTTTCGAAAATACAGGCAGTGTCGCTGCCATTGGTATTGTTACTGTTTGACTGGTTCTTCAAACGGCCGCTGCAGTGGAAGCTGCTCTGGGAAAAGTTACCGCATTTCGGGCTCAGTCTCGGTTTCGGCCTGGCCGGGATCTTTATCCTGGAAAGAACCGGTTCTCTTGAGATCAACTATGCCTATTCGCTGACCGACCGTTTGTTTTTCGGACTGCATTCGCTGTGGATTTACCTGGTAAAACTGGTTTATCCTTCCCCGCTGAGCGTGTATTACCCCTATCCCATGTCGCCGGGCAAACCACTTCCCTGGGTTTACTACCTGAGTCCGGTTTTCCTGCTGCTGATCGCTTTCCTTGTCTTTCTAACCCGCAAACACAACCGGATGGTAATCTTCGGAAGTTTGTTCTTCCTGTTCAACATCATGTTCCTGTTGCAGATCCTGGGGGCAGGCCAGGCATATATGGCTGACAGGTTCACCTATATCCCTTACCTGGGACTGCTTTTTACGGCTGCCTGGGGGCTGCAGTACCTGTCCGAAAAGAAAAAGCAGACCCGGATGCTACTGCTGATGGTCATGGCGGCGGTTACCCTGGTGTTTTCCTATATGACTTTCGAGCGCAGCAAGCTTTGGAAGAACAGCGAGACGATATGGACCGATGTGATCAGGAAATATCCGGGCAGGATCGCCTCGGCCTATTCCAACAGGGCTTCGTATTACCGGGAAAAGGAAAAGCGGGCGCAGGCATTGCAGGACTACAGCATTGCCGTGCGGCTTGATCCCAACAATGCGGTTTCCATCATGAACCGGGGCAATCTTTACTTCGACGAAGGCAGGCTGGACTCGGCATACACAGATTACAACCGGGCACTCAAGCTGAATATCAGCAAACTTGAACTGGATCTTTTGTATGCGAATTTCGGCGCTGTGTATGCAAAACGGCAGCAATACGACAGTTCACTCTACTACCTGAATCTTTCGTTGAAACTTGATTCGTTGTTTCCGACGACTTATCTGAACCGCGGGCTCGTATATGAGAATACCGGCAGGCATCTGCTGGCCATTGCGGATTACCAGCATTACCTGGCGTTTGAACCCGGCGACGACAGGGTGTATTCCAGCATCGGTGTGAATTACCAGCATATGAAACGCTATGCGGAAAGCATTCCCTGGTTTGAAAGGGGCATGAAGGCCAATCCGCGTTCAGGCCTTCATTACAACAACAGGGCTTATTCATACAATGCCCTTGGCCAGACAGACAAAGCAAGGGAAGACATCATCCGCGCCATGGAACTGGGGTATCAGGTCAGGCCTGAATTTGCCGCATACCTGGGTTTAAAACCATAATCACCTTCATCTTTTCCGCTTTTTGAAAATCGGGCTACCTTTGCACAAATTTTTTACTGATGGAACTTAGCCACATTGAACACATCGGCATCGCAGTCAAGAGCCTCGAAGAGAGCATCCCTTATTATGAAGAGGTGCTGGGGCTTGCCTGCTACGCCATTGAAGAAGTCCCCGATCAGAAAGTAAAAACGGCTTTCTTCCGGATCGGGCAAACCAAGCTCGAACTGCTGGAATCCACCGATCCTGAAGGCCCCATCGGGAAATTCATTGAGAAGAAAGGAGAAGGGGTTCATCATATTGCTTTTGCCGTCAGGCAGCTCGAACAAGCACTGGAAGAAACAGCTGCCCGGGGAGTGCAACTCATTGACCAGGTTCCCCGTAAAGGCGCTGAAGGCCTGCACATTGCCTTTCTGCACCCGAAATCCACCCGCGGGATACTGACAGAATTCTGCGAGGATAAACAACACTAAATCAAAGATCATGGAAGAGAATGACAAGATAAAAGAACTGATGGACAAGCGCTCCCAGGCCAAGTTAGGGGGCGGACAAAAACGCATTGACTCCCAGCACAAAAAAGGCAAGCTTACGGCAAGAGAGCGGATAGACATGCTGGTGGACGAAGGCAGTTTCGAGGAATTTGACATGTTTGTGACCCATACCTGTACCGATTTCGGACTGGAGAAGGAGCATTATATGGGCGATGGTGTGGTCACAGGTTATGGCACCATCGACGGCAGGCTGGTGTATATCTTTTCCCAGGATTTCACTGTTTTCGGAGGATCGCTTTCCGAGGCCTATGCCATGAAAATCTGCAAGGTACTCGACAAGGCCATGAAGGTCGGCGCCCCGGTGATCGGCATCAACGACAGCGGCGGTGCAAGGATACAGGAAGGGGTGAAGAGCCTGGGTGGCTATGCCGAGATTTTTCAGCGCAATATCCTGGCCAGCGGGCTTGTTCCCCAGATCTCGGCCATATTCGGACCTTGTGCCGGTGGCGCCGTGTATTCTCCGGCCCTCACGGATTTCACCATCATGACCCGTAAAAACAGCTATATGTTCGTAACCGGCCCCAAGGTGGTAAAGACCGTCACCGGGGAGATCGTCACCGAGGACGAACTCGGAGGGGCCACGGTCCACGGAACCAAATCAGGGGTCACACATTTCATCGCAGAAGACGAAGAAGAGGGCATCATGTTGATTCGCAAATTGTTAAGCTATCTTCCCCAGAACAACCTCGAAGATCCGCCCATACAGCCCTGCACCGATCCCATCGACCGGCTCGATGACGAGCTGAACAAAATGGTTCCTGAAAACCCGAACAAACCATACGATGTAAAGGATATCATCCTTTCAGTGGTTGACTACAGCGAGTTTATGGAAGTCCAGCGGCATTATGCCCCCAATATCGTCACCGGTTTCGCACGCTTTAACGGTATTTCGGTGGGCATCGTGGCCAACCAGCCCAACTATCTTGCAGGGGTGCTCGACATCAACGCTTCACGCAAGGCGGCACGTTTTGTCCGCTTCTGCGATGCCTTCAACATCCCGCTGGTGACCTTCGTCGACGTTCCGGGCTTTCTGCCGGGCACGGCCCAGGAATACGGAGGCATCATCCTGCACGGGGCCAAACTCTTGTTTGCTTACGGCGAGGCTACCGTTCCCAAGGTGACCATCGTATTGCGCAAGGCTTACGGAGGTGCTTATGATGTGATGAGCTCCAAACACCTGCGTGGCGACATCAACTATGCATGGCCCACGGCAGAGATTGCCGTGATGGGCCCCAAAGGAGCCATTGAAGTCCTTTATCAGAAGAAACTGGCTGAAATCGAAGACCCGGCCGAAAAAGAAGCGTTCATCAGGAAACAGGAGGACGATTACAAGGTGAAATTCGCCAATCCATACAATGCTGCAAGATACGGCTATATCGACGATATCATCGAACCCCGGAATACGAGGTTCCGGGTGATCCGGGCCCTGCAATCCCTGTCCACCAAAAAAGACCTCAATCCGCCGAAGAAGCACTGCAACATTCCGCTCTAAGACTACCATTGACTGCCTAATACCCCGAGCGACCATGAAGAAATACAAATTCAGCATTAACGGAAATCCTTACGAGGTCGAAATCGAAGACCCGGAAGGAACCACCCTGGAAGTTACAGTAAACGGGACCACCTACGAAGTGGAACTCGACAAAGCCATCACTGTTTCAAAAACGCCCAAACTCGTCAGGCATGCTGCCATACCCAGCACGGACTCAGGCCCCCATGATGTGAAAACCAGCAGTCCGGCGGCCCCCAAAGGAAGCGGCAACATCAAATCCCCCCTTCCGGGAACCATCCTTGATATCCATGTGGTAAAAGGCGACCAGGTCCGTTTCGGTCAGAAACTCATTACCCTGGAAGCCATGAAAATGGAAAATGTGATCAATTCCGACAAAGAAGGGACCGTCAGCCAGATACTCGTGTCGAAAGGAGGCAGCGTGATGGAGGGAGACACCCTGATTACCATCACTTAAGGAAATTGGCCGGACATATACCGGCATGGAAAGGATTTGCCAATAGTTCGGGATAGTACTCCCGTCAGTTAGGGACTTGCAGCGTCCGGAGAAAAAACGACAGCTTTTGTTTATACTCAAATATACTCAGTCTTGACAGGTTTGCGAATGCAAAGCTGTTTAGACTGAGTTATGCCGACTGTTATTACACAATTTTTAGCAAAACTGTTCCGTGTCGGTATATCAGCAAGTAGGCCCTCAATTCCATCCTCCTGGTACCTTTCACGCCAGCGTCGAATTGTTGAGTCATCCGCAAGCAACACTCTAACGATCAGTTCATACGGATGACCATCGTTAAGCATCAGGATAGCCTTGATTTTATCGCAGACACGTTTATCTCGCGACTTTTTATGCCTGATATGAAGGTCGTAAACTTGCGCCGCTGATAACAATGTAGCCATCAGGCGCAAAATAATATTGAAAACACTTGACATACTCAGATGCTTTGTATTACTTTTACACAATCCAAGGTTAATAAGTCGCAAACCTGTTCAGCCTCGGTATAAATATTTTTTCAACCTTAGATAGTTACGTATATTTATTATTTGGTTTCAATCATACTTTTTTTGAATAAAGTTTCGCAGTTCAGGGATAGAAGTATGAGATTTTGATAAGCATTTAATAACTATTAACAAAAAGGTCTTATGAAAAAATCTATTATTCAAAACAAGATGCATCTTGCAAATGCTCACACCATGTTTTTAAGAAAGACTGTCGTAAACCGATTGAGATGGATAACGACATTTGTTATTATGATTTTTCTTCTCCTCTATTCAAGAGGTCTATTTTCTCAAACCTTTTCTAACCCAATACAACTAACATATATTGATAGTCTTGAATTATACTTAGCTGATACTTTTATTGTCGATACATCAAACATGTGGTTCAGCTTTCAGTCATTAAGTAGGCATTTAATATTAGTGACAAGCCCAATTGATACTGTTATTACCGTTAAACCAGACTCAGTCTACATATATACTAATATCAATTCTAATCTTCAACTTGTTAAGAGTTATGATACTGTCTCTATTATTGATTTAGATTCCATGGAAATTGACCAAATATATTATATACGAACAAAATACTCACAAAATGGAGCTTCTCGTTTCAGTATTTTTGGAGAACCAAACTATTTTACCGTAAAACTTACTAGAGTCGCAGATAATGTAAACCAGCTTTGTGTATTTGATACATACTTTAGTTTATCTTTTACGTACCCACCTACATATCCTAATGATTATTTTGTCCAAAATTGTGGAGAATTATTTATCTGTAAAAATGATCTATTTAAAATTGAAGCGTACAATCAAACTGATTATAATTATGCTGAATGGAAGTGGAAACTAGAAGGCGCATACATAACCGAAACGAATAATATATCTATTACTCCTCCAATCAACCAGGACCCCCCAATTTCATATACACCTGGGCCTAATAATAATAATTATTTACCGGATCCATATAAAATTGTAGCGTACTATGAGCAAGGTGGCTCATATAACGTAAGTCTTACGTTGAAAGGTTGGAAATACAAAAATAATGTGACAACGTACTGGTATGAAGGACACAAAGGAATAGCTGAATTTACTGTAACAGTATTAGATAAAGATGATTTAGTTAGTAACTTGCCTGGGGATCAATGTCCGAATACAGATATTTCAAGCATCATGATTAATATCCCCCCTGGTTTTAAAGTAACCAAAACATATCTGGAACGGCAGCCGAATATAGTAGTAATCAATAATGATACAGAATTTAATAGTTCATTTTCACTGGCTGAAATTCTTACCACCACTCAGACCCTTCCTTGCGGAAATTATAATTTAAGTGTTACATTTACGCCTTTGGCTGAAAACATTTATTTCCCTCAATCATGCGTTCCAATTACTCCAATTACTAAGAGTTTTCGTATTGGGTTTACTCCATCAATATCATATACCCAAAATTGCTTTCCTAATCCAATCCAATTCAACGGTAGTTCTACTTGCCCTGACGAAATAACATGGTGGAAATGGAATTTTGGAGATGCACAAACGTCTCCTTTGCAAAACCCGACTCATCAATATAACCAACACAGCAATTATAATGTATATCTTTCTGTTGGCAATAATGATCCAAGTTGTACATTTTCAACTTCAACATACTACACGTTCTTAACATCTCCAGAGAAACCTGTAATTACAGGCCACAATAATAACTGTAGTTTAGAGTGCTCTTATTCAGTTTCCAATCCAAACTCAAATTATATCTATACATGGACAATTGTTAATTCTGATCCACAGAATTCAAATAACTATGGTTCGTTCTCAAGTTCAGGAGTACAAACCGAAATCGATGGAATTGGTTTATCCACAGTGGCAATTTATTGGCTAAGTTCATTCATTGCCGTTCCGGAGAGAGTTTACTTAGTTGTTACTGTAGAAAATGCTTACGGTTGCATTATTTCAGATACAATGGAAATATTTGATTGTTGCATTGGTGAGGACATAGTATTCCAAAATGAAACATTTCCCCCCATTTACATAAACAACAAGACTGTTTCTTTATTGCATTCAAATATTATAAGTACTCTTAATCAAATATATCATGGTCAGATAGTTATTAATGGAATTCTACTGGTTGATCAAAATTTAACAATCAATGATAATTCACATATAAAATTCGGCCCATGTGCCAGTATTATAATAAATCCTGCATGCACACTCACTATTAATAACAGCAAACTTGGTCAACAGTGCAACTATATGTGGAAAGGTATTTATTTAAATCATGGCAGTTCCCAAATTATAATTACCAATAATTCTGAAGTTTGTGATGCTTTAGACGGAATTGTTTCAAGATCAGGAGGAAATGTATATATCACTTCTTCGGTCTTGAAAAACAACCTATACTGCTTGCAGATCAAAAATTTCGGTCCTCCCTACGTCGATGATCCAGTGTACTTTCCCGGTTCTGTTTCAATGTGCAGTTTTACTAATGATAAGGCCGGAGGTCTGCTGGAATATCCTCCATATGCCGGATTTCGCTCTATTTGCGGAATTGAAGCAAAAAATGTTTCAAATTCAGGTTTAATTATAGGCAATGCTGAAGATAACTCACCGAACTACTTTAGTAACATGAATCATGCGATAAGAGGTACAGATTCGCGTTTAATAATTTGTAATCACTAGCGTTGCGTTAACTTTTAAAATTCAATAAATCTATATATTCATTGTTCGTTACGTCCATTATATCAATTAGTTATGTTTTATGCCTCAAGTAAAATTCTCAGCAATCGTTTCAAATCGTGGCCTACTTATTTCCCTCTATAATGCCCTAATACCAATGGCTTCATAAGTATTTGTCAAACAACAACGCAACGCCAGTGATTTGTAATAATGAATTTACTGATATTGAAATTCCATATTTTTCTTCTATTGATAAAGACAGACAAGGCGCAATTTATTTATTATCAACAAAAACAGCGAATATCGCGCCGCTAAACATATCTGCTTCATGGGTAGTACTTGGAGGAAATGACGGGAATTCAAATCATTTCACTAACTGTAATGCTGGTTTGTATAATTACAATCAAAAAGCTACTGTTACAAACAATACATTTGTAGATTGCAAAAATGCGATAAAACTGATTGAAATAATATCCCCAACCATTATACGAGAGAATGAAATCAATATGACTTCTGTTGATGAAGTTGGAACGGGTATTTTCGCGGCAAATGTAAACCTGAAATCAACTCCCGATCGAATTGCCATTTCTCGTAATGTAATTACCGATATGGCAAGTGGAATACGGGTTATTAACTTAAGAGGTCATAACATGCTTCCATTTGTCAGGATAGATACAAATCTTGTCTTTTACAGTGAGAGTTCTAACCCACCTCCCAATCCTCCGATTAAGACAGGAATATTTGCCGAGAATTGCATATATCCGCGACTACGTTTTGATAGTATTTCTTTTGCCGATTTGGAGGTATCCGAGGAGGATATTCAAAGAAAAAAGGGCATTCGTCTTGCGAATGTGCGTACAGGTACGTTAATTGAGAACCATGTTTACAAGGCAGGTTCCGGTATATTTACCAATGGACTGCTTACGAATACACAGTTTCTGTGTAACAGTCTTGAAGATTGCTTTCATGGATTCTATTTTGGCAATTATACTTCCTTAAGCGACCAGGGCTATCCGGAAAACACACAACTTAATATTCCAGGTCTCAATCCGCAAAACTTTTTCTTCGGGAATTATGATCCAATGTTAAATTGTAAATTGCAATCATGCGATGGTTGTATTTTAAATCCGGAGGTGCGCTGGTTTTATCAATATGGAGGATCAAGTTCCGTTTTATTGGACGTTGGTCTTAATAATAGTCTTGCATATGAAAAAATAATACCTTATCCGAATATTATTGGGACCAATGTGTGTGTACTTCAGAACAAAGACCGCAGAGACACCCTACTATGTGATACAATTACCAGGGAATCAATACTTGGGCGTATATTAAGGAATGAGAATTTCTATGAAATGCTTCAGGCACAATACTCATATTATGATGCTTACCATCTTTTCGAATTACTCGGAGGTGATACAAGTGCTTTAAATCTTGGTGGCAGTGACGACTTGGATTACCGTTTGATGTATGACAGCCTGAAAAACGCCAATCCGGGGGCCATTGAGAATTATTACTCTTCCGTTGATTTTAATGGTTTAGATTCGGCAAGGTATTGGAATGAACATGTTTACACGAATACCGACTGGGATATTTATCGAAAGGAGGTCAATAATATATATCTGAATTCCTGGTTTATCAACAACAGGAATTTAGACAGTGCATCAAGGGCATCATTGTTCTCAATAGCCAATGAAATTCCTTATTACTATGGAGATGCAGTTTATACTGCCCGTGTCATGCTGGATTTGCATCCCGACGATTTGATGTTACCATATAGTTCTCCTTACACTGCAAACCAGCAGGAAAGAACCTCTATCCTGGTTTATCCGAATCCAACTTTCGGAAATATTACTATTACTGTATCTGGAGAAATACCTAAATCAATGGAAATTCGTATTTATGACATATTTGGGCGAGAGGTTTGCAACAAAAGGATAGAAAATGTACAATATGAAAATCAGATTCCATTGCAAAATTTGTCAACCGGATGTTATATTTGCAGAGTTTACATTGCAGGTAGCGCATTGACATACACAAAAGTTGTAATTATGGGTAATAAATAGCTTATACCGACATGGAATGGGTTAGCGAAAAATATACTTCAGAACAGTGTGCGGCATTACTCATTCTACGCAGCTTTGCTTCGCAAACCTGCGTAGAATGAGTATATTTTATTTTGAAAATGAAAACTGCTATTTATTTAAGTGCTTGTATAATTTATTTAACTGCAAGAATATGCACCGGACAAAATCTTATCCCCAACCCAAGCTTTGAACACTACACACATTGTGGTCATCCACAAAATTTTAATTTCGCAATACCATGGGTTGCCACATCTAACTCATTTCCAGTTTCATCTCCCGATTTTTTACACACCTGCATGTTAGATTCAAACACTGCCGGCTCCTATGTTACGATGATAAACACTTATCATGGACGGACAGGGAGTGGTTATGCAGGGGGTATAATGGCAGATACCGTTAATTGCTGTATAGAAAGGATAGAAGTACCTTTAATTGAAGCTCTGCAAAGAGGCAGGTGTTATACCATAAGAATCTGGTTGGTAACAATTAATCCTCTGATTATGGGTGGTAATCCTATTACACCTCTGATTGTTCAAGAAATTGGAGCGTTCTTCAGCCGTGATACCATTATAACAAATAATTCCGATACTTTTTATTTGGTAACGCCACAATTCGAAAACCAAACCGTGTTCATTCCATATTCTGACTCATGGCAATGTATTCAGGGGAATTTCGTGGCAGAGGGTGGAGAACGTTTTCTCATTATCGGAACGTTCAGACCTTTTAACAGCTTAACCATCAGCAATCCTTCCGGCTTGCCGGGAAGATGGTCATATTATCTGTTCGACGACATAAGCGTTTATGAGTGTAACACTGCCGGTGAGAAGGCAAATGCAGGTGACGACAGGGAAATCTGTTATGGAGAGAGTACAAGGATTGGATCCACTGATCATCCGGAATACTTATACCACTGGACTGCAACGGATGGTGCACAATATGAAAGCGGGACACCTGTCGTGAAGCCGGAGGTCAGCACTACGTATTATCTCCGGCAAAAAGATTTTAAATTTGACGAGACCATTGACTCTGTGACCATTTACGTCAGGCGATGTGATACGCTAATGGTTCCGAATGTTTTTACTCCAAACGGGGATCAGTTCAATGATTGCTTAGTCATCAGCAACCCGTATTCACTTACCTACACTATTGATATCTTTAACCGTTGGGGAAACAGGGTTTTCACTACGGATCAGAACAAAATGTGGTGTGGAGAGCTTCAAACCCTGCCGGGACAAAGCGGATGTAACCATGCTCCGGACGGAGTGTACTATTACTATATCAAATCTGCCGGTCTGGATGGTCGTCCTTTACAGTATAAGGGCGTTGTACACCTGATACGTTGAAATACCATGAATGAACGGATTCCTCCCTGCGGTCGGAATGACGCCGCAGATATTTTTGAAAAAGTCTTGCTGCCGGCTTCGGAGTAAAAGAGAAAAGGCAGAATTGATTGCGCCGTGAACGTCCGTGAAGTGGGGATTTAAACAGCTTAACTTAAACTGTAAGTATCCCTCCGGCCTGATACAGAATAAGCACACTGGTCAGGAAATCTTTAACTTCATCTTTACCAGCCCTATACGGTTCTCAGAGGCCTGGATGATGGTGAACACCCAGGGGTCGATGATGATCTCATCGTCTTTGCCCGGGATGCTGGAGTGGACGGAAATAATAAACCCGGCCAGGGTTTCATAATCTTCAGATTCGGGGATACCCAGCCTATATTTGCTGTTCAGGTAATCGATTTCAATCCTGCCGGAGAAAAGGTATTCATCATGGCCGGTCCGCCGTTCTACCAGCCTGGCCACATCATACTCATCATCGATCTCACCAAGGATCTCCTCGATAATGTCTTCCACCGTGACGATCCCGGAAGTCCCACCCACCTCATCCACTACCACAGCAATACTTTTGCGTTCTTTCAGCATGGCCTGCAGCGCCCTGTTGGCAGGCATGGCTTCCGGCATGATCATCACCTCCTTGATGATCTCCTGAATACCGGCAGGCTTTCCGAACAAATCAAACGAATGTACATAACCGGTGATGTTGTCGATACTCTGATGGTACACCAGGATCTTTGAATGTCCCGATGCCACGGCCAGGCTTATCACGTCAGCGACCGAAGCATCATCTTCCACAGCCCTGATCTCCGTCCTCGGAACCATACACTCCCTGATCTTGGCATTCCGGAAATCCATGGCATTCTGGAACATCTGTATCCCGGTACCCTGATCACCCTGCATGCTGGTGGCAGATGACGAAAACTCCTTCAGATAATTGTCGAGGTCAACCATCGAAAACACATATTCCCCTTCGGCAACAGCCACTTTGAACACCTTTCGCAGCAAGGTTTCCGATAAGGAGGTGAAAAGGTAAACCACCGGGTACAACAGCAGATTGAAAAGCCGGGCCGGATAGGTGAAAAACCTCAGGGTTCCGTTGGGATTGATGCGAAAGAGGGTTTTGGGGATAAATTCGCCAAACAACAGGATGACAAGGGACGACACCAGGGCCTGCAGGATCAGTATCCACAAGGCATTGTTCATGATATCAGGCAGAGAAACACTCAGGAAGCCGTAAAGCATCCTTTCCATCACCAGGCCGTAGATGACCACCACGATATTGTTGGCAACGAGCATGGAACCGATGAATCTTGAGGGCGTCCTCGTAAGCTCAGTCAGGATCCGGGCATACGCTTTCCCCTTATTCCTGTCCACCTCTATTTTCAGCTTATTGGCGGAAATGAATGCGATCTCCAGTCCCGAGAACAGTGCTGAAAGCAGTATGGTGATGATGATGATACCGGCATTATCCATCTCAGCAGCACTTATTTCCTTTGTTCATCGATGGAGAAACTCCCTGTCGGCCGTTTAATAACCCAGTTGTCGAAACGCTGGTCCGACTCAAAACCCTGACCATAGAGCACTTTATCCTGTGTGGTGATTCGAACATGTTCATCGGAAAAGATCTTCGCCTTTCTTTCATCCCAAACCAGGTGTTCGGTGTGCAGGGTTTCCTTGCGCTGTATGCCGATAACCTCCACTTTGTCCCTGGCTTCCATGATCCTGGTTTTCTCAAAGATAACCGCTTTTCTGCAACGCAGCACGGATTTTTCCACCAACCCCTTATCGTAAAAAATCACATGAACCCCCCGCGGAAAATCAATATAGGGTTCTTTTCCGCCGTACCTGAGCAGTTGCGGACTTTTCAGCACGATCCTGGTTTCAGCCGAATCGCTGTAAATGATTTCAACATCGGTTGCGGTTTCTGCCGGAATGGTATCGGCAGCCATCATTTCCGATACTGTTTTCAAATCATTCTCACAGGATTGCATCAGCATCATCATGATCAGGACAGGCAGGAAGAAAGCCCCTGAACATATTGCCGGCAGGCACCGGTGAGGGCTGCATATCGCCTTTGTCATTTTTTTCGGGCCCTTACGGTGGTCTTTTGGTAAATCCAGCATGTGACCAAAAATTCCTGCCCTTCCTTCATCCCTGCTTCCAGAATCTCCTTCTCCTCCGGGAACAGGGCGCTGTACTGCCTGATGCGGAAACGGGCAATTGAAGCAATGTCCGGATATTGTTCAAGGGCTTCCTGGTATTTTTCGACGGCCAGGCAGAAAACCATCTTGCGGTAATAATCCGACTTACCGCAAAACCCCTTGGAAAGGGCATAGCAATCACCCTGGATGATCAGGGAATATCCTTCTGAAGGATCAAGGGCAAGTGCATTGGCTGCATGCTGGTAGCCGTATGGGGCACGGTCTTCCGAACAATTGACCATAGCGGTATACAGCTGTCCTTTTGCCATGATCAGGCTGTCTCCCGATTTCAGGGCTTTCAACAGGACCGGCATGGCAAGCGGTGCAATTCCCTTACGGGCAAAATACGAACCGAGCCTCAGTGCATTCGCAGCAGTGGAATCCAGGTCGTACAGGCGTTTGGCCAGTTTCAGGTATTTATCGGCCAGCACACAGTGGTTGTGCTCAAGGGCACGAAGCACAGGTTCAAGCACGGCAGGATTCATGGAATCCTTTTTCAGAAGGTCATCGAAAGCAAGCACAATCCTCTCACAATCAAGGTATTGATGCAGAGCAATGTCCATGGTCTTCACGGCTTCCTGGTGAAGGTTGGGCTGGATGTATTTATCGGCCAGGGCACTGGCGAGCATTTGCCTGCAGTCAAGATAAACCTGCAGGAGTACCACGGTATCGAGTTTGCCGGCTTCCGCCAGGCGACAGGCAGTGTTGAAATAGTTCACCAGGATGGGAGGGCGGGAAAGGAAGCCCTCCATGGAAACCGACTTGTTGAGTATCCAGAATGCCTCCTCAAAACGGGCGCTGTCTCTAAGCAATAATTCAACTCCCTTTCGGCCAAGCACATAGCCTTCCCTTCCAAAATAGGCTATCCTTCTGTCGTAAACAAACATCAGGCTGTCCAGCAACTGCCTTCTGGCTTCCTGTTCCCAGGTACGTGCCATCAGGTAATCCAGCATAACAGCCCCTTCCATGTAAATATCCTCCGAAATGGCGGGACAGGTGTGGAACACCTGTCTCCAGACAGCGACGGCACCCAACGTATCATGCCTGACCAGCATTTCCCTGTATGTTTCCATTTGCATCACACAGTTCAGGCTGTCACCGTTATCGATCCGGGCCTGTAAGGAATACGCCTGAAAGAAAACCGGAAAGCAGATGAGCACGAACTGAATGTGTTTCACTGACCTTTTCATATCTCTGATTTTATTCAAACTTTCTTCTGTAAAACCAGGTTTCAAACACTGAAAAACCAAGGCTGAACAAAACATAGTTCTCCTGTATGAGATTGTCGGATGTTGTTCCCTTTCTTCCGAACTCAAAGCCGAAATGGACCCTGGATTTCGTCCGTGACAGGGGCAGTCCGAACCCGAGGGTAAATGCCAGATCGTCCAGTTGACGGGAATGTAACTGCAGATAGGTTTTGGAATACCTGATACCGGCCCTGTAGCTGACTTTCCGGAAGTAAGCCGAAAGGCTGTTGAAATCGGGGACATATTGCATACCCAGTGCCAGGTCCATGCTGTTCTTCAGGGAATCCTTCCCGCCGAATATTTTGAATCTGCTCCAGTCCTGGAAACGCAGGTCAGCCACAACCATCCATTTGTCAGGTCTGCCGACCGAGATACCGGTTCCCCAGGCATCGGGAAGGAAAATGCTTCCGTGGATGCCGGGACTGTTTTCAATGGTATCCTGCACATAAATGATCCCGGTGCTTCCCTGCAGATAGGTTTCCGACAGCAGGGAGTTTTTGGCGGTAATATTGCGGCCGCTGCTGAAAATGGCGCCCGCCGCCAGTTGCAGGTCATTCCTTAAAGTTGTATGATACTGAAGCCCATAGGTGAACATGAAATCATTGACACTGATGTTGTCGCTGACCCTGAAATAGCGCATAAAGGCGGAATCCGGAAAGGTCAGGGCTCTCAGCCTGTTAATGGTTCCGAAGAGGTATGAAACATTGACGCCCGCCGAAAATGACTTTCCAAACCTGAAGGCATGACCCAGATACACCTGATTAATGCCGCCCGATCCTTCGTACAGTCTGACCATCCGGCCGATGGAGTCGGAAACGGATGCATCACTCACCTTGTAACCAACCTGGCTGTAAGGCAGCAGGCCCACGGAAGATTTCCACCAATGGGTGACGGGGAATCCGAACAGGAGGTTTTTTAAGGTAGTGTAATTGGCTTTCTGGGACAAGCCTTCGGTCTTCAGTGTCTGAAAATTGGTGGTGATGGCGCCCTCAAAGACGAAGGAGGTGGTATCGAAGGCTGAAAATGAGGCCGGATTTATCACATTGACAGTGGCGGGATCACGGAAAGCGATGCCGGCACCACCCATGGCCATAGTCTGGTTGTTCGACAGCCTGAACAACTCACCGATACCATAGCGGGAATAGGGAGAACTGAGAGGCTGCTGGGCCTGTACTGCCCGGCCTGGCAGTAATATCACCAGCAGCAGCAAAAAAAGGCAATCACCTTTCCGCATGGTAATCAAGTATTTCATTCAAACCTTTCAACACAATGTTTGGGCTTGCAAAGATGCTATTTTTCAGCCGATTCTCAAAAAAGTCTGCATCACCTCCGCTGAGCACCACCTGTAATCCGGGATTCCCTTCCCCGTAACGGGCAATCATGGCGTCGGTTTCCAGCAGTACCCCCTGCATCACACCCGACAGGATGCTGTCGCGGGTGTTTGTCCCCGGCAGGCTGAATTGCAGATCCGGTTCCAATAACGGCAATTGACCCGTAAAAGTGTTCAGCGCCTGGAAACGCATCCGGATTCCGGGTGCTATGCTGCCACCCAGGTATTCGCCACGGGCTGTGACCAAATCATAGGTTATGCAGGTACCTGCCACGATCACAAGCACCGCCCTGCCGGGAAACAGGGCCCGGGCTCCGACCGCCGCCGCCAGCCTGTCCCTGCCCAGTGTGGCCGGCGTTTGGTAAAGGTTTCGCAAAGGAAGCAGGGTAGCCTCATCAAGGATGACCAGCCTGCCCGCTTCCTGCAGGGTGTCAGAAAATGCACGGTCAAGTCCGGTGACGGCCGACAGGATGATGCCGGCATATGGACCCTCCTTAAGTATCGGCATGAGCAGCTTCGTATGCTCCGCAGTCCGCTCCGTCCAGACCGTTCTGAGTTGCTTTCCTTCGAATACCCCAGCCTTCACCAGGGTGTTTCCCACATCAAGCGCGAGTTTTTTCACAATCAGTCACACTTTAAACAATACAGCAGCAAAATATGCCTGTTTCAGTTTCATCCTTTCATCAGGCATTCGAAGCTCATAAGCCCAGTTCCTCACTGACGGGGAGCATCGCGCGGATACAAAGTTCGGCAAATTCCGGTAAAGGAATGCCTATCTTCTCACATTCCAGGATATTCTCTCTCTTCACCGAGGCTGCAAAGGCTTTTTCCTTCATCCTTTTTACCACCGAAGCGGGTTTAACGCTTGAAAGCTTTTTATCGGGATACACATAAGTAGTAGCGAATATCAGTCCGGTAATCGTCTCCCCCGCTGCCAGCGCATGCTGAAACATGGTATTCCTTTCAGCGCCCGACGACATTTCGTTGTGCATGGCAATGGCATCGAGCATTTCGGGATCCACATCGTATCCGTCAAGCAGGCCGGCCGTTTGCTGCCCGTGCACAAAGGGGTCGGCTTGCGTGATCTCCACATCCAGGTCGTGCAGCAATCCCGCCAGACCCCATACCTCTGTGTTTTGCGAAAGCTTTGCGGCAAGAGCCCTCATGACGGCCTCCGAGGCCAGGCAATGCCTGATCATGCCTTCGCCCTTCACGTGCCGGTGCAACAACTCCAGCGCCTTTTCCCTTGTAAGCTCCATAATTGATTTTTCTGCAAAAATAGGATTTCGGCCGGAATCTTGCCAGCCGGACCGATTCGCTATCTTTGTGACCCGGGCGGAAAAGGGGAAGCATGTCTTCGAGCTGAATGCCCGGGCCCAACACCATAATCCGGCATGAGGTCCGACAGCCCTGAACTAAAAAAGAACCACCCGCCCACCATCAGGGCCTGGGTCATGTACGACTGGGCCAATTCAGTATTCCAGCTCACCATTGCATCGGCCATTTTTCCTGTATATTTTGCAAGCGTCACCATGCGGGAGGGTTCCGACAAGATTTCCTTCTTCGGCAGGGAAATCATCAACACGGTGCTGTATTCATGGACCATCGCAGCGGCATACCTGCTTGTGGCGGTACTGAGCCCCGGCCTGGGCGCTTTCGCGGATTACAGCGGCAGGAGAAAAGCATTCATGAAAGCGTTCACCTGGACAGGGGCATGCGGCTGCGGCCTGCTGTTCTTCTTCGGCGATATTCCCTTAGAAGCCGGCATGTCGGCCTTTTTCACGGCCTGGCTTGGCTACGGGGGCAGCCTGGTGTTTTACAATTCCTTCCTACCGGTGATCGCCGACAGCCGCTACCACGACCAAATCAGCGCCCGCGGCTATGCCATGGGTTACCTCGGAGGCGTTGTCCTGCTTATCATCAACCTGTGCATCATCCTTTTCCCCGCTTTCTTCTTTATCCGTGACCCGGCTCTGCCCTATCAGCTGTCATTCCTGACGGTCTTTCTCTGGTGGACCGGATTCTCACAGATCACCTTCAGGCACTTGCCGAAATATACCTTCGGAAATCCGCATCAACGACATATAATCCTTCAAGGATACCGGGAATTGCTCAAAGTGTGGAGGCAACTCAGGCAATCCCGCAGCATGCTGCTGTACCTGTTTGCCTTCTTCTTCCTCAGCAGCGGGACACTGACTGTGATGTTCATGGCTGCCACTTACGGAGAAAAAGAACTCCGGCTGGATGCAGCAGTGCTGATCGGCACGATCCTGTGCATTCAGTTGCTGGGAGTCGCCGGTGCCTTTCTCTTTGCAAAACTTTCAGCCCGTTTTGGCAATATCAATATCCTGATGGCGGGAAGCCTGCTGTGGGTGCTGGTCTGTACCTGGGCCTACCATATCCGGGGACCGGCCGGCTTTATGGCCGTCGCCGCCTGTGTCGGACTCGTCATGGGCGGAACCCAGGCCCTTGCCCGCTCAGGCTGGGCTAAAATGCTGCCCGAAACCAAAGACCATACGTCCTTTTTCAGTTTCTACGATGTAATGGAAAAACTTTCCACCGTGGCAGGACTTTTCAGCTTCGGCATCATGGAAACCCTGACAGGCAGTATGAGAAAAAGCGTACTCAGCGTGGTGGCTTTCTTCTCGGCCGCTTTTTTCATCCTCCTTATCCTGCAGGCCGGAACCACAGGCAGGCAAAAAACAGTGGCTCAGCCTCAGTAATCCAGCGTCAGGATCCGCCCTTTAGTGAAACCGAAAAAAGCTTCCTTATTGGCAAGCTGTACCCCTTCCATCAGGTCGTCAGCCGTATAACCGGCCAGCTTCAGGCAGGTCGGACAGGCGTAAACTCCCACACCCTTCTCCAGCAGGGTTTTAATATACACATGGGCAGGTTCAAAATCGCCAAGCTGCAGTTCTTTTGCCCCTTTCACCAGCAATTCCACCGCATGGATGTCCATATACACCAGTACATCCCTGTCCTCCGCCATCATGGTCGCCATCTTTAAGGGCATCAGGGCCCTGTGCGCATCCTGGTAAGCCTCTGAAATGTGAATAAACACACCATCCTTCACCCCGACGGCAGTATCAGCCGTGACGGATTCATTCACCTCTGAACTTTGATTGCAGGAAAAGCCTATCCATGCAGCCAGCATAAGGAATACAATCATCTTCATACCATTGATTTTTTATAAATTTAACTTCAGGGGGAGTAAATATAGTACATTCCTGAATGCAGAAAATATTATTTTCGCAGCCTGCTTTGCATCAGCCGATAATAATAAGCTGCCACCGCTGCCGTTAACTAAGAATATCCTATAATATGTTAATTATCAATAGCTACGAGGAATTCGCTCAGTTAAAGGGACAGGAGCTCGGGCTGTCCGGCTACCTGAAGATCACCCAGGAACAAATCAATAAGTTTGCGGAAGCCACCCTGGATTTCCAGTGGATACACCTGGATACAGAAAGAGCGGCCAAAGAAAGTCCATATCAAAGTACCATCGCCCACGGTTACCTCAATGTCAGTGTGTTACCATACCTCTGGGGACAAATTGTTGAGTTCAAGAACGTGAAGATGATGGTGAACTACGGGATAGAAAGGCTGAAATTTACCAGCCCGGTGCTGGTCAACGATGAGGTCAGGGTCAGGGCCCGCCTGGAAGATGTGCAAAACCTCAGGGGGATTACCAAAGCGCAGATTGCCATCACCCTCGAAATCAAAGACAAAGCCAAACCGGCATTGGAAGGCCTGATCGTTTTCCTCTATCACTTTGCCTGACAGGCAGATATCAGTTAACAATATTTAACAAAAAACAATGGAAACACTTTTCGTTTCTGTTGTTTCCTTTTTGGATTCTGCCTTCCTTTGCAGGCCGAAATCCGGGAGGTGTCTCAAGCATCCTTTCAGGAAGTATTAACAAAAAAGAATGTTCATGGAGGATAAGTTTATCGCGATTCTGGAGAAAACCAGGGAATTGTCTTTCAGGTACCCCATCCGGAGGATGACCTTTGAAAAGATCGCCGACAAGCTGGGTGTAAGCACCGCGGAGTTGAAGTCTTTTGTCAGGACAAAAACGGAACTGGTTGAGAAAGCGCTTGAATTTGAACGTTTCAGTTTTCAGGTAATTTTTCAGAAGCATGATTTTGAGGGCGTGAATGCCATTGATATCCTGTTTACGGTGAGCAAGGAGATGAGCCGCAGGTTCAGGGACATCAATCCGGCTCTCACCGTTGACCTGAGGAAGTATTACCCTGAAGTTTACCAGAAACATATCGAGGCCAAATATGATTTCATTTTCGATAAAATGAAGATCAATATTGAAAAGGGGATCAGCCAGGGGATGTACCGCAACGACCTGAGCGTGGAACTGGTGGCAAGGCTTTACATGGCCCGCCTGATGGATATCCACAATCCCGAGCTTTTTCCTCCGGAGATGTTTTCTTTTGAACTGCTGTTCAATTACACCATCGAAAGTTTTGTCAGGAGTGTGGCCACCGGCGACGGACTGAACTATTTCGAAAACAGAATGAAATGCCTGAAGCCTCAAGGGAAGTGATATGAAGGACGAACGTTATGAACGGATACTCAATGAGTCGGGAAGGATCTTCCAGACATACGGGATCAGGAATGTATCCATGGATGATATCTGCACCACACTCGGGATTTCGAAGAAAACCCTTTACCAGTATGTGAATAATAAGGCCGACCTGATCTTCAAGATCCTTGAAGCGCATCATGAGGTTTACAGGCAGTTTATCCAGGACCAGCTTGATCAGGGCGGAAATGCCATCGACATCATGCTGGCGGTGGATTCTTTTGTTTGCAGTGAAATGAAGAACTATACCCCCGACAACATATTCGTTTTGAAGAAATACTACCCGGAGGTTTACCAGGCCATTTTCGAGATGAAACGGACTTCCATCCTGGAAGGCATCACGGCCAACCTGAATGCCGGTATCCGTGACGGACTGTACAGGAAAGATCTGGATGTGGACCTGGTAGCCCGGATGTTCGTCAAGAACCTCGAGGAGATCCACCAGCTGGAAATGAGCAGCAGCGACAACAGCTATGAGAAGATTTTCGGAACGATGTACGATCACCATATCAGGGCCATCGTCACTCCTGACGGACTTGAATATTATGAAAAGAAAAAACAACGCCAATAAACAACATCCATGAAACACTACCCGATCCTGTTCATGATCCTGCTTTCCTGCTGGTTTTCGGGCCGGCTGACCGCCCAGGAAGCCGGAAAGCCATTCAGCCTGAAGGAGGCGCAGGAGTACGCCCTTAAACACCATGCTGCAGCCAAAAATGCAGGCATTGACCTTGAACTTGCAAAAAAGAAGATCTGGGAAACCACCGCTATCGGCCTTCCCCAGGTAAATGCATCCGTATCTTACCAGTACATGCTGGATGTTCCCACCACCCTGCTGCCCGACTTCATTACCCCGGCCATCATTGGGGTGAACAAACAGCTGTTCGGGCTGGAGCTGATCGAACCTGAACCGCCCATACAGTACTTTCCTGCCAAGTTCGGCACCGAACAAAACCTCAGCCTTCAGGGAAGCTTGTCGCAGCTGATCTTCAACGGACAATACCTGGTCGGATTACAGGCTGCCCGCACCTTTTACCGCTCGGCCGAAAAAAACCTCGAAAAAACCAACATCGAAGTCCGGGCCAACCTCACCCAGACCTATTATATGCTTGCCGTATTCACGGAGAACCGCAAACTGCTCGCCAAAACCGTTACCTCCGTTGAGAGAACCCTCTTTGAACTGGAAGAATCCTATAAAAACGGCCTGGTGGAAGATATCGTGGTGGATCAGATGAAATACAACCTGACCAACCTGCGCAATACCCTCAGTGCGGTCGACGGACAACTGCAGGTAGCCGGAAAGCTGCTGAAATTCCAGATGGGACTCGAGCCGGCGGAAAACATCACCATCACCGACTCTGTCCCCGTGCTGCTCGAAGACATGAACCAGCTTCCCATGGCCGCAGGGACCTTCAAGGCAGAAAACCACATCGACTACCGCATAGTCGAAACCGGAGAACAACTCCAGTACCTCAACCTGAGAAAAGAACAGGCCAACTACATGCCGGTGCTCAGTGCCTTCTTTACCAGGCAGGAAAATGCCATGCGGGATAAATTCGATTTCCTCGACAAATCGGGAGAGTGGTATCCGACCACCATCCTCGGCATCAGCCTTTCGGTACCCATCTTCACCAGCGGCATGCAACATGCCAGAGTCCAGCAGGCCCGCCTCGAACTGGAAAAGATGCGCAACACCAAAGACCAGGTGAAACAGGGACTCAGCCTTGCCGCAGAAGAAGCCAGGATCAACTACAACAATGCCCTGGATAAATTTCTTGCCGAAAAAGACAACCTCAGCCTGAGCGACAAAATCTACCAGAAAACCCTGATCAAGTTCAGGGAAGGGATCGCCAGCAGTACCGATCTCACCCAGAACTACAACCAGTACCTCACAAGCCAGAGCACCTATTTCAACACCCTGTTCGAGCTGCTGACCGCCAGGATTGCGCTCGACAAAGCCTATCAGCAATTTTAAACCACGCTAACAAGACACATAATGAAAAAGCTATGGATCTTCGCCGGCCTGCTCCTGATGATCGCCGGCTGCAACAGCAAACAAGACAAAAAAGCAGAACTGGCCCGGCTCATCTCCCAGAGAGACGCGCTTACGGAACAAATCAACAAGCTCCGCCAGGAAATCGCCCTGACCGATTCCACACAGGATGACAGCCGTTCCAAGACCGTGGTGGTCACGACAATTCAACCGCAAACCTTCAACCACTTCATCGAGATTCAGGGAAAAGTGGACGGAGATGAGAATATCGGGGTCAATCCGCGTACTCCGGGCGTTGTCAGCAATATCCTGGTGAAAGTCGGCGACCGGGTATCCCGCGGACAGACGCTCATGGAACTGGATGCCGAAGTGACCCGCAGATCGCTCGACGAAGTGAAGGAAAGGCTGGCATTTGCCACTACGGTTTACAACAAGTATAAAAACCTCTGGGATCAAAAGATCGGTTCCGAGATCGAATACCTCAGTGCCAAAAACAACAAGGAGAGCCTGGAAAGGACGGTGAAAACCCTGGAGGAAACCCTGGAAATGTCGCGCATCGTTTCACCCATCAGCGGCACGGTGGAAGAAATCCCGGTGAAGATAGGACAGGCCGTATCGCCCGGTTTCCCTGCCATCCGTGTGATCAACTTTTCCAGGATCAAGGTGGTGGCCGAACTGGCCGAATCCTATGCCAGGAGAGTGAAAGCCGGCGATGAGGTGAACCTGTACTTTCCCGACTACAACCAGGAAACTTCGGCCCGTATCGCATTCGCCAGCAAATACATCAACCCGGTGAACAGAACCTTCCAGATCGAGGTCGATCTGAATGAACCCGGTAACGGATACAAGGCCAATATGGTGGCTGTGGTCAGGATCAACGATTACAGCAATCCCGCTGCATTCGTGGTTCCCATCAATGCCGTCCAGAAATCCTCCGACGGCCATTTCGTTTTCCTGGCCAGGCCCGGTAAGGGAGGAACTGTGGCACATAAACAGCCCATCAGCCTGGGAAGTATCTACAACGGACTGGCAGAGGTCACTTCCGGACTGGAAGCAGGCCAGCAGGTGATCACCATGGGCTACCAGGACCTGTTTGAAGGACAAGTCGTTAAACGCTGATAACCCGCCCTTGAAACTTATCCTACTTAACCCACTGTCATGAAAGAGATCACAGAAAAAGTGAAGGAGTTCTTCGGAACCTCCTGGGCCATCGACAACCGCTCCAGCATATACGTGCTGACAGTCATCATCACCATCCTGGGATTGTTCAGCTATTTCACCATGCCCAAGGAGTCCTTCCCCGAGGTGGTGATCCCCACGGTACTCGTCAGCACCGTTTACCCCGGCACATCGCCCCAGGACATGGAAAACCTGGTTACCAGGCCCATAGAAAAGGAACTGAAATCCCTGTCCGACGTTAAAAACATCACCAGCTCCTCCCTGCAGGACTATTCCTCCATCGGCGTAGAGTTCAACACCGATGTCGAAATCACCGAAGCCAAACAAAGGGTGAAAGATGCCGTGGACAAAGCCCGTCCCAAACTTCCCAACAACCTTCCATCAGAACCCGACGTGATGGACATCAACCTGTCGGAATTCCCCATCATGTATATCCAGTTATCCGGCAATTACGACCTCGACAGGCTGAAAAAATACGCGGAAGCCGCCCAGGACAAGATAGAGACACTCAAGGAAATCACCCGCGTGGATATCGTCGGCGCCCTCGAGCGGGAGATCCAGGTAAATGTGGATATGTACAAACTCCAGATCGCAAGCCTCACCCTGGGCGATGTGGAACGGGCCATCGCCGGCGAAAACCTCACCATCTCGGGTGGAAATATGACCACCTACGGCATGAAAAGATCCATCAGGGTGGAAGGCCAGTTTAAAGATCCGTCCGAAATCGCCAATATCGCCCTCATCTCCTCCAGCGGCGCCATGGTGTATATCAAGAATATCGCCACCGTAAAGGATACCTTCAAGGAACAGGAAAGCTTCTCCCGCCTCAACGGGAAAAACGTCATCACCCTGAATGTAATCAAAAAGAGCGGGGAAAACCTGCTCAATGCCTCCGATCAGATCAACGACATCCTTGCTGAAATGAAAAAGGCAGACTTCCCGCCCGACTTGGACGTGGTCCTCACCGGCGAACAGTCGCGCTATACCAGGAACACCCTGGAAGAACTCAACTTTACCATGATCGTAGGCTTCCTGCTCGTGACCCTGGTACTGATGTTCTTCATGGGATTCACCAATGCCTTCTTCGTGGCCCTGGCCGTGCCCCTGTCGATGTTCATCGCTTATATGATCATGCCGGCACTGGATTATTCCATGAACATGATGACCATGTTCAGCTTCATCTTTGCCCTGGGGATCATCGTCGACGACGCCATCGTGGTGATAGAAAACACCCACCGTATCCATAAATTCCAGCCGGATATCGTCAAAGCTGCCAAATACGGAGCAGGCGAAGTGTTTCTGCCCATCCTTTCAGGTACCCTCACCACCCTGGCACCCTTCTTCCCCCTGATCTTCTGGCCGGGTATCGTCGGTCAGTTCATGATCTACCTTCCCGTTACCCTCATCATCTCCCTGTTCGCCTCCCTCTTCGTGGCCTATTTTATCAATCCGGTATTCGCGGTTTCCTTTATGAAACACGAATACCACACCATGAAAGATTCGGAAAGAAGAAGAAGGCTCAGAAGAAGCTCCATCCTTTTCATTTCCCTCGGACTGATCTTCCACCTGATGCGCTGGCCCGGCATGGGGAACTTCATGATCCTGGTCTTTATCCTTAACCTGCTCTTCCACCTCTATGTCAAAAAAGCCATCAAATGGTTCCAGTCCACCGGCTGGCCCGCGGCACTGAACCTCTACGAAAAACAACTCCGTTTCTTCCTGAAGGGAAGGATGCCATACTGGCTCCTGGGCGGTATCATGGCCCTTTTCTTCCTTGCCTTCATCATTGCAGGCATGGCCAACCTGAAAGTCAGGTTCTTTCCCGACAATGAGCCCAACAATATCTATGTGATGATCAGCCTTCCCGTGGGTACCGACCAGCTTGTTACCGACAGCATCACGGCCGTTGTGGAACAGAAAGTGATGGATGTGCTCGGGAAAGACAATCCCGACGTGGAATCGGTCATCACCAACGTGGCCCTCGGCGCAAGCGATCCGGAAGGTTTCGACCGCTCCGTAGCCTCAGAAAAGGGAATGATCACGGTCAACTTTGTGGAACACAAATTCCGTCAGGGACAAAAAACGGAAACCTACCTCGAAAAAATCAGGGAAGTGGTGAAGGGAATCCCCGCCGCCAACATCGTGGTGCAGAAAAACAGCATGGGCCCGCCAACCGGTAAACCCATCAATATCGAGATCAGCGGCGAGGACCTGCCCGTCCTCATCGCCAATGCCGAAGCATTCCAGAATTACCTTGATTCCGCACAGATCCAGGGAATACAGGAACTTAAATCGAATTTCGATAAATATAAACCGGAGGTCATCATCAAGATCGACCGCGAAAGGGCCAACCGCGAAGGCATTTCCACAGGCCAGATCGCCATGGAAATCCGGAATGCCGTTTATGGCGCAGAAGTCTCGAAATTCAAGGACGGAGAAGACGAATACCCCATCCAGCTCCGCTACGACGAAAAAACCCGCAAAAACGTGGATGCCCTGATCAACCTGAAGATCATCTTTATGGATATGGTCTCGGGAAAACTGCGCCAGATCCCGCTTTCCTCTGTGGCTTCCATCCAGTACCAGGACAGCTACGGCGGTATCAACCGGAAAAACCTCAAACGGGTGATCACCATCTCTTCGGAAGTACTCAGCGGATACACCGCCAATGAAGTCGTTGCCAAAATCAAAACCCTGGCGGAAAGGTTTCCGAAAAGCATGGGCATTGAGATCAAACTGACAGGAGAACAGGAAGAACAGGAAGAAACCTCCAACTTCCTCTTCCTGGCCATGATCATTTCACTCGGCCTGATCTTCTTCATCCTGATCACCCAGTTTAATTCCATCGGCAAAGCGGTGATCATCCTGAGCGAGGTGGTCTTTTCCATCATCGGGGTGATCCTGGGCTACGCCATCTTCGGCATGGACATCTCCATCCTGATGACCGGACTGGGAATCGTGGCCCTGGGAGGAATCGTCGTGAGGAACGGCATCCTGATCGTGGAGTTCACCGATGTGCTGAAAAGCCAGGGCCTGAAAACACGGCAGGCGCTGATCCAGGCCGGAAAAACGCGTATCACCCCGGTGATCCTGACGGCTACCGCCACCATGATGGGACTGGTCCCCCTGGCACTCGGCCTCAACATCAACTTTGTTACCCTGTTCACGGAACTCAATCCGCACATCCACTATGGCGGCGACAACGTGATGTTCTGGGGCCCGCTGTCCTGGGCCATCATCTTCGGACTGAGCTTCGCCACCTTCCTCACCCTGATCTTCGTGCCTGCCATGTACCTGATGTACGAAGCCTTCAAGGTGAGGCTCAGCAGGAGAAAGTCCAACAAAACCTATCGCAGGATACAAAAGGGAGAATCACCCTTCATGTGGAATTAACTCATACTCGACAGGTTTGCGAATGCAAAGCTATCAAGCATAAGCAATGCCGTACACCCCTTGATCGCATTTTTTTTCGCAAACTCATTCCGTGTCGGCATAGCAGTTTAAGGCGTTCCGGCCCCGTCCCCCCGGCCGGAACGCTCCCCTGCTTCCTCCAGAAACCTCACGACATCGGGATTTCCCGGCTGTGCTTCCGCCGCTTTCCTCATGTATGCAAGAGATGCCTCCCGGTCGCTTTCCGCAAACAATAATGCCAGGTGGTAATTCGGCTCAAAACGTTTGGGATTGATTGCAAGCACCGCCTTCCATGCCCCGATCCGGTCAGGTATGCCCGGCTGTTTCAGGATCAGGCCGAGGTTGCGGTAAACGTTTTCTTCCTCCGGATCGAGCCGAAGTATCCGCAGGTAACACTGCAGGGTGGAATCAGGCTGCTTCAGGTAGTCGTAGTACACATTCCCCAGGTGAAACCAGGCATCCTGGTAAGCCGGATGGATCTGAACCGCCTTCTGAAGCATCGCCAGGGCCTTGGAAAAATGATCGTTACGAAGTGAGGCGTCGCGGGTCTGGTTCGCGGCCCAGGCATGCCACTGACCTGCAATGTTGTTGCTTTTGGCACTGTTGGATGAAACCTCCGCATCGGTGGTGTACAGGGTGAAATCATCCTTCCAGTCGCCATTGCGGTCGATCGTCAGAATGGCATATATCAGCAGCAAAGTACCCGTCACCAGGACGATCACCCGGCCGGCAGGCTGCTTAAGCCTTGCCGCAACCACCGGTAATTTTGCCGAAACCAGCCAGGCCGCGAACACACTGAAAGCCACCGAGGGCATAAACAGGAAACGCTCTGCCATAAATACCCCCACCGGAAACAGGATGTTGGATACCAGCAGGATGCCTCCGAAGTAAAAGATCAGCAGATAGGAATATAAACGCCTTTTTTTCAAACCCTTGAGGGTAAAAAACAGCAGCAGGAGATACACTGCCAGGGAAGCCAGGGACCTGATATCCGTAAACTCCACCAACTGAATGTGATACGGATAATAATCCCAGGTCAGCGGATGAGGGATCAGCAGCAGCTTCAGGTACAAGCCCAGGGTAAACAGGATGGTACCGGCTTTTTGCGAAACGGTAGCATCAAGAAAAGGATTATCGAGCAGTTCGGTGGAAGGATTGGATTGAAACCCGCTCAGCACAGCGGTTCTGAAAAGCAGAAACAGCGCAAAAGCCGCAAGCAGGGGAAGCCAGGCAAGCAATAAGTCCCGTATCTTTCTCTCTCTGAAGAACCAGCCTGCCAAGGGAAGCAGGATAAGGAAAAGCGCGGCGTTTTCCTTCGACAACAAGGCCACCAGAAAAACGGGAAAACTCCAAAACAGTGTTTGTAATTTCTTATTGTCGAGATAATTAAGAAACAAAATACCACTCAGCAGGGAAGCCGTCAGGCTGAGGATCTCATCCCTCCCTTTGAGGTTGGCCACCACCTCGGTATGTACCGGATGAGCCAGGAATAGCAGGGTGGCCAGCAGGGGCAGGTGCTGATACCAGCGGCTCTGATCACTGGTCTTTAATAACTTACGGAGAAAACCAAGCAGCAGGATACAGCAGAGGGCGTACAGCAGGATATTGAAAAAATGACTGACATGGGGGTTTTCTCCGAAGATCTCGTATTCGATGGCGAAGGTCACCATGGAAAATGGACGCCAGCGGCCGCCGGTAAGCATGATCTCCTTGTCTCCGTAATATCCGGCGAAGAAGTGCTTCCCGAACAAGGCGGGTATTCCTTCGAATCCTTCTTTGGTGTATGTGTTTCCCGTGATCACATACAGATCATCAAGCGCATAGCGGTTGGGGATGGTATTGCCGTAAAAGACAAAACACAGCAACAGGATCACCAGGTAGTGATAGCGTGCGGGATCTTTCCGCTTTTGCGGAGGTTTCGCTACTTTTGCAGGAGCATGCTTTTTACCGGCCGGCTTCATCATCATCGAGATTGTCGTGCAATATTATGAATTATTCACAACCCGTCCTGCTTCCCTGAACAGCAGCCCATGAAAAACCGCCGTATGAACTTCCTGATATTCTTTTCCATCGTATTGCTGATATACGCTTCGGTGAACTTTTATATCTGGCTCCGGGCATCCCAGGCCATGGCCTTCACGCCCGGCCTGAAACCCTGGTTCACCGGCATCTTCTTTTTCCTGGCCTGCTCCTATATCGTGGCCAGGGTCCTGGAAAAGCTCTGTTTCTCATACCTGAGCGACATCCTCACCTGGATCGGCACTTTCTGGCTGGCAGCCATGCTGTACTTCTTCCTCGCCGCAGTGCTTTTCGACCTGCTCAGGCTGCTGTTGCTGCCCCTGCCCGGCTTCCGCCTGAAAGACCTGGTCTTCTTCCCTCAGCTGAAGGGCATCCTGCTGCTTTCCACGTTTCTGATCACAAGCGTCATCTTGTTTGCTGGTTACCGCCGGGCGGTCAATACCCGCCTGAGCCGGCTGGAGATCCGCATCCCGGCACGACAGGCAGAAAGAGACAGCCTCAGCATCGCCATGGCTTCCGACATCCACCTGGGAACCCTGATCAACACCCGCCGGCTGCAGCACCTGGTGCAGCTGCTGAACGGCATGCAGCCCGATATCATCCTGCTGGCCGGCGATATCGTGGACGAAGATCTTGTCCCCGTGATCAGGAACAACCTGGGAGCCGCGCTGCTGGAACTGAAAGCCCCGCTCGGCGTCTGGGGCATCACCGGTAACCATGAGTATATCGGGGGCGCGGATGATGCGATCCGTTACCTGGAAACACATGGTATCCGTATGCTCAGGGATACTGCCGTCAAACTGCCCGGAACGGCCTGGCTCATCGGCAGGGAAGACCGCGACAAGCCGCGTTTCACCGGCAGGGAGCGGAAAAGCCTTGAAGAACTTCTGGCCGGTACCGACGACTCCCTGCCGCGTATCCTGCTCGATCACCAGCCCTTCGGACTCGACAAGGCAGCCCGTGCCGGCATCGACCTGCAGCTCTCGGGACATACCCACCACGGCCAGCTCTGGCCCCTGTCAGCCCTGACAAAAGCCATCTACGAAGTCAGCCGGGGCTACCACCGCATACAAAACACCCACTTTTACGTATCGACCGGATTTGGAAGCTGGGGCCCGCCCGTAAGGACAGGCTCCCGGTCGGAGGTGGTATTGGTGAAAGTCGTTTTTGTAAAAGAATGAAGCGTTTGAGGAAGAGAAAGGATGCATGGCCGCTGCCAGTGTTAGCAAGCCGCTCTCACGCTCACACTCGCGCTGTTTTCGCTCCTCTTATTGACAAAAGATGCTACCAAAACGGCCTTGCTGACCTAATTGCCTTAAAAGAAATTATGCCTTAATACATTGATATGTTGATTATTAGCCAATTTGTTTAATTAAATTGGTGCATCAATCTATTTTGCCAAGAGTCAAAATATGCTTGATACTCTTCTTGTCCACAATTGCCTTAAAAGCAGTTGTTTGCCAAACAATCGATGCTGAACCGCAATGAGGACAAAACAAATCTGAAGGTCAAGTCATTTACATATTACAATTACCGGGTAAACAAACTAAGGTATTGTTCAAAAACGAAAACTCTGTTCCGGCTGAAACCAGTTCTCTCCCTGAGTATACCATGGTTTTCGAACTCCTGAATGAGAGAATTTGCAGTTTGTTTACTGGTTCTCAACTCAGTCATTACGTCAGCAACTGTAACCACAGGTTTCTTGTAGAGATACAAGAGTAAGGCCTTTGCATTGGATAAGCGCCGGCCAAACTTGATAAGTGATTCCGTTTCCAACGTTTCACGTATGACTAAAATTTTATTAAAAGTGTCAATGGCCTGATTAGCTGTCTCGATAATACCAACCAAGAAGAATTTTAGCCATTGCTGCATTTCATGCTTTTCCGAAACCGAAATGAGCTTGTCGTAATATACGCTTCGATTCTTTTCAATAAAATCAGAGATATATAGCGTTGGTTTTCTTAATACCCTTTGGTTAACGAGGTAAAGCGTGATAAGCAACCTGCCGATCCGACCGTTACCATCAAGAAACGGGTGGATGGCCTCAAATTGATAATGAACCATGCCGATACGGATGAGTGTTGGGACATAGATGTCAGTGTTATTGAGGAATTTTTCTAGGTCGCTCATCAAATCTGGTACTAATGAATGATGTGGAGGTATAAATCTGGCATCTCTCAGGGTTGCGCCACCAATCCAGTTTTGGGATGTACGAAACTCCCCGGGCATTTTATCCTTTCCTCTCACACCCTCCATTAGTATTTTATGGGCCTCTCTCATTAGGCGGGTTGACAAAGGAAGTTGTTCTAATCTTTGTATGCAGAATTTCAAGGCATTGACATAGTTTTGAACTTCTTGCCAATCGTCTCTTTTCTCAATATCAATATCTTTAGCTTCCAGCACTGCCTCATCAATAGTGGTGCGTGTACCCTCTATTCGGCTGCTCTGTGTAGCTTCCTTAACTAGATGCATTCTTAGAAAGGTCTCAACATCTGGAAGTATTATTGAGAAGGCATTGAGTTCGCCTAAACGAATATTGGCTTCTTCGAGTAAGGAATTCAACTCTGGCTGGCTGATAACCCATTCCCGATTAAGGAACTCAGGATGGAAACTCCTATAACCAGATTCCTTCGTAAAACTACCTGATTTGTAATTCTTTAAATCCACAGTGATAAAAATAATTGTTGGTTATAAACCTTGATTATAAATTTTCTTAGTCAAAGATAATGATTTTTTTTGGACTATAGATTTTTATAGTCCAAGTTTATCACTGGGATAATTTAAATCTTAGGATAAAGGAACACTCATGTTTGATTGTGTGAGTGTCAGTGTGAGCCTGCCTGCCGGCAGGCAGGTACTCAGGTAAAAACAGAGCGAGTGCAAATCTCAGTACTTCTAAGTACTCAAACTCACACTCCCGCTGTTTTTGCTCCTCTTATTGACAAAAGTTGCAACTCAGAACCATTGATTGGCTATGGTATCTTATTGAATATCAGCAATCAAATTACTGCCCAAGTTGAATCTGGAAATGGGAAAGTTCAATCTGAAGCTTCACCTTCGCCTGTAAGGCGTTAAACACCCTCAAGAGGGTATCCATGGTTACATTGCTCGCATTGTTCTCAATACGGGAGATTTGAGCACGCTGGACACCAATAAGTCTCCCAAGTTCTTCCTGAGTCAAATGGCGTTCTATGCGGGTTTGTTTGATGGCTTGACCAATCAGGTTCATTTGGAGCTCATATTCGAACTTTTCCCGCTCAGGAGTACCCAGTTTACCAATCAGTTTATCCTGAACTTCTTCTAATGTGTGTGTCTTCATTTCTTCTCCCTTTTTTCTTTGTCTGCAAAATAGGATATTCTTAACTGTTTTGCCTTTACTAATTCATTTTCAGGCACTTTGCTCGTTTTCTTGATGAATCCGTGCGTTGCGATAACCAAGGTTTCATAGGAGTCAGTCTTATCCCAGAAAGCAAGGAGACGATACTGAAAACCTTGGTACAGTGTTCTGAGTTCCCAAATCTCATCTGTAAGCTTTTTAAAAAGTTCCGGGTCTTGGTCAATCTGAACTTTACGGATGTTAAAGATTATCTTTTCATAATGCTTCCTGTCAAGGCTTTGCAAAAATTCAAATGCTGTAACCAGAAAATAACAATGTACCAAAATCGGTAATTAGTAGTGTAGGTTTTTCGGAAAACAAGAATGTAGTGTTTTCGGAAAACAGCGATGTATGATT
>Ga0302252_1000193_pt1 | contig 71040 bp, 65 predicted proteins | sample AAG_RA_Leu_MG_FD_193511 | JGI IMG/M metagenome (GOLD analysis project Ga0302252, IMG submission 193511) | Enriched activated sludge microbial communities from anaerobic digester in WTTP, New Holstein, Wisconsin, United States - AAG_RA_Leu | ecosystem: Engineered > Bioreactor > Anaerobic >... | reverse complement strand
TAATTCTGTAGCAAAACCTTTAAAACCTTTGCTACCATTTTCAGTGGCAATAAAAGTTTTGGAGCCGAGTTTTTTAAAATCTTCTTCCAAGATAAGATGATCTTTTGCTCTTGCACCTATTATAACAATAAGTTCAGATTTGCCGACTTTTTTTATTTCTTTTGCTAACGAATACAAAGGCGCTATACCAACCCCGCCGCCTATTAAAATCTTTTTTCCTCCCGAAGTTGGCTTTGAGAAAGAATTTCCCAGAGGACCTATAATATCTAGTATCGCACCTTTTGTTTTTTTACTCAATAATAAAGTACCTTTTCCAACAACTTGATACACAATCGTAAGCAATTTTGTATTTTTGTCATAATCAACATAGCCAAATGGCCTACGCAATAGTAGTGCATCGTCACCAGATATTTTAACATTGAAAAACTGGCCTGAAGAAGGGTCTATTCGAACGCTTTGCCCTAAAACAACTTTGTAAATATCTTTTGCTATTTTTTTGTTAGATAATATTTTAGCCTTAAACTGCTTCATATTACGGCCTCTTTTTTTTGTGATAATCTTGCAAGGCAAAAATACTCAGTTTGCCTTTTTTATATTCTTGTATACCAATAACGGCCGCCATTGCGCCCGGAATAGTTGTTATACAAGGTACGCCTTTCATAACCGCAGTAGATCTTATTTTTCCTTCGTCGAAGAAAGGTCCTTTACCAGTCGGGGTATTTATAATTAAATGGGCCCTGTTCTTTTTTATGTAATCCAGAATATTCGGGCTGCCTTCCTGCACTTTTTTTAAAATTTTAACCTTTAAGCCCACGTTTTGCAACACCTCACCCGTCCCCTTTGTTGAAAGAATATTAAACCCTAAATCAACAAGTTGCTTTGCAAATGGTATTATAGTTCGCTTGTCTTTATCTTTAACGCTTAAAAATACATTTCCTTTCATAGGCAAAATTTGACCTGCCGCAATTTGACTTTTTATAAATGCTTTCCCGAAATTGTTGTCTATCCCCATAACCTCACCGGTAGATTTCATTTCTGGACCTAAAATAATATCAACTCCTGAAAAACGCGTAAAAGGAAGAACCGACTCCTTAACGGAAACATGTTCAGGCCATGCTTCTTTTGTAAAACCTAACTGTTTTAACGACATGCCTGCTATAACTTTTGCTGCAAGTTTTGCCAGCGGAACACCCGTCGCCTTGCTGACAAAAGGAATTGTCCTTGATGCTCTCGGGTTAACTTCCAAAACATACAATATGTTATCCTTTATAGCATACTGAACGTTCATAAGGCCTATTATACTCAACGCCTTTGCCAAATCTTTAGTCGCCGAATTTATTTTTTCAATCATATTTTTGCCAAGAGAATAAGGAGGCAGCACACATGCGGAATCGCCTGAATGCACGCCTGCTTCTTCAATATGTTCCATTATTCCACCGACTACAAAATTTCTTCCATCGCTAATCATATCGACATCTATTTCTACGGCATCCTCGAGGAATTTATCCACCAAAATAGGTTTTTTAAATGATACATCAACGGCATTTTGCATGTATTTTTTAAGCGATACCGGATCATAAACAATTTCCATAGCTCTTCCACCTAACACATAAGACGGCCTTACTAAAACAGGATACCCTATTTTGGCCGCAATTTTTTCGGCCTCTTGAAAAGATGTTGCAATGCCATTTGGCGGTTGGCATAGATTTAGTTTCTTAAGCAATATCTGAAATTTTTCTCTATTTTCGGCTACATCAATTGCCTTAGCAGATGTGCCTAAAATTTTAACGTTCGCTTTCCTTAAATCTTCCGCAATGTTTAACGGAGTTTGGCCGCCGAATTGCACTATAACGCCAATTGGTTTTTCTTTATCGACTATGTTTAAAACATCTTCTGTTGTAATTGGCTCAAAATAAAGTTTATCCGATGTATCGTAATCAGTTGATACTGTTTCTGGATTTGAATTGACCATAATGGTCTCATATCCGATCTCTTTTAAAGCAAAAGAGGCATGGACACAGCAATAATCAAATTCTATGCCTTGACCTATTCTGTTCGGGCCACCGCCGAGGATCATAATCTTTTTCTTTTTTGTTTTTCTCGTTTCATCTTCGTCTTCGTATGTCGAATAATAATAGGGGGTATAAGCTTCAAACTCCGCCGCGCATGTATCAACAAGTTTAAAAGTTGTTTCTAGATTATTCTGTTTTCTTTTTATTCTGACAACTTTTTCATCTACATTTATAATTTCACCTATTTGCCTGTCGCTGAAGCCGTATCTTTTGGCTTGCCTAAAAAGCTCTTTTTTATCAAAAATATTTTTTCCTGCTTTTTTGACAATAGATTCGAACTCAACAATTTGCCTCATATTTTCCAAAAACCATCTGTCGATTTTGGTAAGATTAAAAATTTCATCTATTGAAAAACCGTCTTTTATGGCTTTTTTTATGTAAAACAACCTCTCTGCATTAGGTATTTTCAGGTTTTGCTTAAGTTTTTCTTTTATAGCCTTTTTTTCTGACTTCAAATCCAAACCTGAAATACCTATTTCAAGGCCTCTTAATCCTTTTTGCAGCGCTTCCTTAAAAGTTCTTCCGATCGCCATTGTTTCGCCGACGGATTTCATTGAAGTCGTAAGCCTTGGATCTGCGTCAGGAAATTTTTCAAAAGTAAACCTCGGTATTTTTACAACGCAATAATCTATTGTAGGCTCAAAACACGCCGGAGTTTCTTTTGTGATGTCATTTGATATCTCGTCTAATGTATAGCCGACAGCGAGCTTTGCGGCTATTTTTGCGATTGGAAAACCTGTTGCCTTACTTGCAAGCGCTGAGCTTCTTGAAACACGCGGATTCATTTCTATAACGACCATATCTCCGTTTTTGGGATTTATAGCAAACTGTATATTGCTTCCGCCTGTTTCAACGCCTATTTCCCGTATTATGGCAATGGCTGCATCTCTCATCCTCTGGTATTCTCTGTCAGTTAAAGTCTGCGCAGGGGCTACGGTGATACTATCTCCTGTATGCACTCCCATTGGATCAAAATTTTCAATAGAGCAGACTATAACTACGTTATCTTTTATGTCGCGCATTACTTCTAACTCGTATTCTTTCCAGCCTATAACGGATTCCTCTATTAATATTTCGCTTATCATGCTTGAAGACAGTCCAAGATTTGCTATTTGCTCGAATTCTTTGGAATTTGTAGCTACGCCGCCACCTGTACCGCCTAAAGTAAAGCTTGGCCTGATAATAACAGGAAAACCTATGGATTTTGCGGCATCTCTTGCTTCCTTCATGTTGTAGGCTAAACCACTCTTTGGTATTTTTAATCCTATTTTAATCATAGCCTTTTTAAAATATTCTCTGTCTTCGGCTTTTTGTATGGCTTTGTAATTTGCACCTATCATTTTTACTTTATATTTTTCAAGCACCCCTCGCTTAAAAAGTTCTACGGAAACATTAAGACCTGTTTGTCCGCCAATAGTTGGTAATAATGCGTCTGGCTTTTCTTTTGCAATAATTTTTTCTATAACATCGGCGGTAATAGGCTCTATATATGTCCTGTCGGCAAATTCCGGATCAGTCATAATCGTTGCTGGGTTCGAATTAACAAGCACCACTTGATAGCCTTCTTCTTTTAGGGCTTTACACGCTTGAGTTCCTGAATAATCAAATTCGCAGGCTTGTCCTATAACAATAGGCCCAGACCCTATTAGCAAAATCTTTTTTATATCTTTTCGTTTTGGCATATTATTTTTTATTGTTCTTCATTAAATTAACAAAATGTTTAAACAAATGACTAGAATCGTGCGGTCCAGGCGAAGCTTCGGGATGATACTGAACACTAAAAATAGGCAACTTCCTGTGAGCCATCCCTTCGGCTGTATTATCATTCAGATTTATATGCGTAATTTCTATATTTTTATTTTTTAAAGAAGCTATATCTGCACAAAAACCATGATTTTGGCTTGTTATGGCTACTTTTCTTGTTTTAAGATCCATCACCGGCTGGTTGGCTCCGTGATGCCCAAACTTTAGCTTGTATGTTTTCCCTCCAAAAGCGTGCCCTAGAAGTTGTTGTCCAAGACATATTCCGAATATTGGAAATCTTTCAATAATATTTTTTATTGTTTCGATTGCATAAGTTACAGCCGCGGGGTCTCCCGGGCCGTTCGACAATAAAACGCCATCGGGGTTACTTGATATTATATCTTTTGCACTTGTAAAAGCCGGAACGACAAAAACGCTGCAATTGTTCTTTGCTAGCAGACGTAGAATGTTAAGTTTTACACCGCAATCCAAAACCAAAACTCTAAATTTGCCATTTTTATTAAACCAGTACGGTTTTTGACAGGTCACAAGCTTTACTAAATCCCTTCCAACAAGCCCAGGATATGATTTAAGTTTAGCGGCAAGTATTGCCGTATCATAATTTTTCGTTGAAAGCACTGCCTTCATTGCTCCGGCAAGCCTTATATGTTTTGTAAGTTTTCTCGTATCTATACCTTCGATACCTATAATATTATTTTTAACCAAATATTGCCCAAGAGAGAGACTGCTCCTCCAATTACTTGTAATGCTGCTTAGCTCTTTAATAATAAAAGCCGATACCCAAATTTTATGGGATTCAATATCTTCATTATTTATTCCATAATTGCCTATTAAAGGATACGTCATGGCAACCAGTTGTTCTTTATACGAAGGGTCTGTTAAAACTTCCTGGTATCCTGTCATGCTCGTGTTAAAAACCACCTCACCAAAAGTTTCTCCTTCGCTTGCAAACGATGTACCTACAAACTTAGTTCCATCTTCTAATAATAAAATAGCTTTTTTCATATTTTTAAAAGAAACTTAACTGTTTCTCACCTATATTTTCAGCAGCTACGTTAACCTTGCCGTATACGCCGTCATAACCAGGTGTTACATCAACTTTTGCATTCCTGACATTTAATATTGCATTTGCTATCAAAGAATTGCAGTTCTTTTGTAGCTCTTTTTCATCAGCTTCTACAAGAATTTTGAATTCGTTCCCAAAAATCTGGATAAGCTTGTTATATTCATTTTCTACAGTCATAGTATCCGGGCCAACATTAAAAACTGAGGCTATAATTTCACACAGCGGAACAAAATTTTTATACGGTATATAGTTTTGGGGAATAAAACCCTCTTCTCTGTCACTTAACTCTTCTACTCTATGCATAACTCCTATTGTAAATTTTCTGCCGCAAACAGGGCATATATTATTTAATTCCCTGGCTTCTTTGGGCGAAACTCTTTTATTGCAAAGTCTGTGGCCATCCCAGTGGTATTTCCCTTCTTCTGGAAAAAATTCAATGGTATATAAAAATTTTTTATTATCTTTGGTTTTAAAAATATCTATCAATTCCTTGTAGCCTACTTTTTCTTTAAATACATTCGCTTCTCTTGCAATTTTTCTTGGAGAATGACTGTCCGAGTTGGATATAAGACAGCATTTGTCTAATTTAGACCAGCGCCAATTCATCGCCGGGTCGCTTGAAAGCCCTGTTTCAATCGAATATATATACGCTGTTTCGTCTTCAAAACATTGCTCGAGACTATCAAACCCCGAATTTTCCCCAAAGATAGAAAAATGCGGAGTCCATGCATGTGCAGGCACAATAATTATATCTTCTGAAATAGAACGAAGTTTTTTAACCATTCTGGCACAATCAAGATTAAGTATGGGCCTTCCGTCTACATGCAAGTTCCCATATTCGGCAAGTGTTTTGTTTATTTCAGAAGCTACCTCGAAAGAAGGAGCAAAAAGTATGTTGTGTATTTTATGAGTACGGTCAAGTTTAAAATATATATTTGAAACCTCGGCAGTAAGCATATAGTAGATTCCATCGTTACTATATATCCCATATTCACACGGTTTAAGTTTATTTTTTAGCTCGATAAACCAGAGAGGGTGTGTGAAATCACCCGTACCAAGGAGGTTAACTCCTTTGATTTTCGCCCACTTGCTAAGATTGTCGATATCCATATCTTTGCTTGTGGCACGGGAGAATTTCGAGTGTATATGAAAATCGCAGATAAACATAAAAGGGCAACTTTACTAGGCGATGAAATTTGAGTTTTTCAAAATTATTTTTCCGTTAACTAATAAATCGGTAGCGCAACCTTTCATTTTTGAATTTATAAAAGGTGTGTTTTTACTTTTTGATTCTATTGTTTCTTTTGTAACAACCCATTCACAATCAGGATCAATAATTGTTATGTCAGCCATTTTTCCTTCTTTGAGACTGCCCTTGTCTAAGCCTAAAATCCTCGATGGATTAGTTGAAAGTAGCTCTATTAACCTGGGCCAGCTTATAATTTTTCCGTCAACCAATTTGATAGAAAGAGCCAGAGTAGTTTGAAGGCCAATCATCCCAAATGGCGCATCGTTGAATTCAAGTTCTTTTTCGCTTTCTATATGCGGTGCGTGATCAGTTGCAATCACATCTATTGTTCCATCATTTAGCGCATTTTTGATAAACTTAACATCCTCTTTTGTCCTAAGCGGCGGATTTACTTTGGCGTTCGTATCAAAGGTCGTAAGATATTCATCGGTCAACGAAAAGTAATGGGGGCATGTTTCTGCGCTTAATTTTGTGCTCTTCTTTTTTGCTTGCTTTATAATTTCTACGCTTTCCTTGCAGCTTACATGCGCAATATGCAGTTTCGTACCTGTTAATTCTGCTATCATTATATCTCTTGAAACGATAATACTTTCTACAAGGTTGGGTATGCCGCCAAAACCTAATTTTGTTGAAATAAAGCTCTCGTTCATTACACCATTTCCTGCCAAGTTGCTATCTTCGCAATGAGAAATGACTAAGAGCTCAAGCATTGATGCATATTCCATCGCCCTTCTTAAGACGCCGCTGTTTCTAACGGAATTTCCATCATCTGATATGGCAAGGCAACCCGCTTCTTTTAAATCAGCCAGTTCTGCAAGTTCTATTCCTTCTCGTTTTTTAGTTATCGCACCAATTGGTATAATATTAATAAGGTTGACTTCTTTCGCTCTCTTTTTAACAAACTCTGCGATTCCTTGGCTGTCGCAAGCAGGATTAGAATTTGGCATAGCACAAATTGTAGTAAAACCTCCCTTGGCTGCTGCCCTTGAAGCTGTATATATATCTTCTTTATACTCATAGCCCGGTTCTCTTACGTGTGTGTGCATATCTATAAGGCCAGGCGTAACTATTTTATTTTCTGCGTCTATAACAACCTTGGCTGTTTCTTTTATGTTTTTTGAAATTTTTGAAATTTTCCCATCTTCAACAAGAATATTAATTTTTTCGTCTATACTTTGCGACGGGTCTATAACCCTTGCATTTTTAATTAATATACTCATAAATTTATTTTTCCTTTTCTTCTATAGTTTCACCACTACACAAAAGATATAATACCGCCATTCTAACCGCTACACCGTTTGTAACCTGTTCCAAGATAATTGAATTGGCACCATCGGCTACTTCTTGAAATAGCTCTATACCTCTATTAATCGGACCCGGGTGCATAATCAATACGTCCTTTTTGGCTTTTTTTAGCCTTTCTTCTGTAATTCCGTAAAGCTTTATGTATTCTCTTATAGAAGGAAAATATGTCTCCTTCTGTCTCTCTTTTTGTATGCGTAGAATGTTTATCGCATCTGCATCTTTAATTGCTTCATCTAAATTATAAGTAACATTAACCCCCAATTTTTCTATATCTACCGGTATCAATGTTTTAGGGCCACATATAGTAACTTCGGCTCCTAATTTTTTTAAAGCAAAAATGTTGCTTCTGGCAACTCTTGAATGCGCAACGTCGCCTATTATGCTAATTTTGAGGCCCTCTATTTTTTTCTTTTTTTCGTAGATGCTAAAAACATCCAAAAGCGCCTGTGTCGGGTGCTCATGAGAACCATCCCCGGCGTTAACTACACCTGCCTCTAAATAGCGCGATAACATATAAGAAGAGCCAGGCATCGAATGCCTTAAAATGACAAGGTCAACCTTCATGGCTTCTATATTTTTTGCCGTGTCTTTTAGAGTTTCTCCCTTTACTGTGCTGCTTGACGCCGCCGCAAAACTTACAGTGTCGGCGCTTAATCTTTTGGCAGCAAGTTCAAATGAAAATCTCGTCCTTGTAGAAGCTTCAAAAAATATTAGCGCTATTGTTTTACCGCGTAGTGTCGGAACTTTTTTGATGGGTCTTTCGAGAATTTCCTTAAATGAAAAAGTTTGGTTAAGAATAAGATGAATTTCTTCCTTGGTTAGTTCTTCAATTCCCAATAAATCTTTTCTTTTCCAGATAGTTTTATTCGCCATTGTTTTCCTTCTCCAATAATACAACTTCGTCAATGCCGTCTGCTTCCTCTAATCTTACATTGACCACTTCTTTTGTCGAAGTAGGTATATTTTTACCTACAAAATCTGCTTTTATCGGCAATTCTCTGTGGCCCCTGTCTACCAATACCGCAAGCTGAATAGATTTGGGTCTTCCGAAATCTATAAGTTCGTCAAGCGCACAGCGCACAGTTCTGCCGGTAAATAAAACATCGTCAACAAGCACTATGATTTTATTTGTAATATCAAAGCTTATTTTTGTTGAATGAACAACTGGCTGTTCGGCTATCTGTGTCAAATCATCACGATAAAGAGTAATATCCAAAACTCCCACTTCCGGACTTTGCCCTTTTATATCTTTTATAATATCTGCTATTCTTTGCGCTAAAAAAGAACCTCTACAATATATGCCGACAATCGCGATGCCGTTTATATCAACATTATTTTTTTCCAAAATTTCGTGCGCTATCCTCATAAGAGTGCGCTTTATTTCTTCTTTGTTTAATATTTTTGATTTTTCTTTAAATTGATTTTCCATGCTATCCTTTAAACGGAACCTTAAAGGCTTCCTTTATTCACTTTTTGTTCTTGCTTCTTCAGCAGGGCAAAAAAAATCCACCCTGATTTAAAATATGGGTGGATAAAAAAATACCTTTCTTTGTGCAAGAAAGGTTTCTATTTAGTCTATTTTTCATTTATTCTCCCTTGCTGGTCTCACGGTACCAGCTTAAAAGGTCTGTGAGATACTAACACCTGGCCTTTTTTGTGTCAAGTCTTTTTTTGGTTGTTAATTCCTGCTAAACCTTGGAGCCATTTTTTTATTTTTTCTTCATATCCAATATTTGTAGGTACGTAATATTTTTTATGAACCGGCATATACTCTTGTTTTACGTAGTGCCTTTTATAGTCATGAGCATATTTATAGTTTTCGCCCCTTCCAAGTTTTGAAGCAGATTTGTATGATGCATCTTTCAAATGGTCGGGAACTTCCTGAATACGACTATTTTTTACATCATCAATCGCTTTTTCTATGCCAAGATAAGCCGCGTTGCTTTTAGGAGCGCAGGCTACATAGACGGCAGCTTGAGCAAGAATTATCCTGGCCTCTGGCATGCCTACCATTTCTGCTGCCTGCATACACGAAGTCGCTACGATAACAGCTTGAGGGTCGGCATTGCCTACATCTTCAGAGGCACATATAACAATTCTTCTTGTAATAAACCTGATATCTTCGCCTGCATAAAGCATTTTTGCAAGCCAGTACAACGTAGCGTCAGGATCTGACCCGCGCATGCTTTTAATGAATGCACTGATTGTATCGTAATGCCCGTCCTGATCTTTGTCATAAGATACCATTTTCTTTTGTATTGATTCTTTTGCGATATCAAGCGTTATGTTTATATACCCATTATTATCGGGTTGCGTAGATAATATCCCCACTTCCAGCGCATTCAGGGCTTTGCGCGCGTCTCCGTCGCATATTTCTGAAAGAAAAACCAAGGCCTGTTCTTCTATTGTAGTTTTATTAAAAATTTCGTTTTGCGCGGCTCTTTTTAATATTTTAAATATATCTTCATTCTTTAACGATCTAAACTCAAAAACATGTGAACGAGAAAGCAAAGCAGAATTAATATAGAAAAAAGGGTTGAGGGTTGTTGTCCCAATAAGTATAGGATTGCCGGACTCTATAAATGGCATGAGAACATCCTGCTGCATCCTATTAAATCGGTGTATCTCATCTATGAGAAGCACAGTCTTTTTGCCATTCATTGAAAAAATTTTCTGTGATTCATCTATTATCTGCCGAAGTTCGGCGGTGTTGCTTGAAGTAGCATTTATTCTTTTACAGTTTGATTTAGTTATGTTACAGATAATATTTGCCAGCGTTGTTTTGCCACAACCTGATGGACCATAGAATATAAGCGATGCTACTTGGTCTGAAACAATAAGTCTTCTTAAGAGCTTTCCTTCTCCTATTATGTTTTCCTGGCCTATAAAATCATTTAAGGAAGCTGGTCTGACTGTTATTGCAAGGGGAGCTGTTTTAGGACTGCTTTCTTTTCTGTTCTCGAATAGTGTGTATTGCATAATAAAAAGGTGTGTTTTAATGCCCCGCTTTGCCGTGTAAAGCAATATTAAATTGAACCCGTTTTTTAAAGGTGGGTGCCCTCCTGCCATATCCTAAAACATAACAGAGTTAGGCTCCCTATAAAGCACTGTTGGTTCTAAAAACTACTTTATCACGTGCAAAGCAGGAACAGTTTCATTCTAACACAATATTATTCAGTGTGCAATATGTGCGGACGCCTTTAACGTTTGCATATTGTCTGGAATGGACAATTCAAGCAGTATTGTTCATTGCTATCGTCGGCTAAAAATTCTACTTTCGGATTTAATATTTCTTCTAAAACATTTTTAAGGCTTGGCAGGAAAACGTTATTGATAAAAAAATCTTTTTGTTCTTGATTTTCACCAAATAACTTTTTTTCCTCTGCTTTTTTTATAGAATACAGACTCGCGTTAAGCTCACTTATTTTATAACCCTTTGTTTTATGAAGAAGATATATATAAATAGGAAGCTGAAGCGAACCCATTTTTTCTTTGATTTCCTTTCTTGTACACAAGGCTTCTGTTAAATTATCAACAGACCTAAAAATTTTTTCATCAATATACCCTGTCTTATAATCAATGACAACTATTTCTTTTTTATTCCCGTCTTCCCTCAGATCAACCCTGTCTATCTTACCGGTAAACATGGCATTGCCCGAAGCTATTTCTACCATAAGCGCTACTTTTTCGGGAAATGTTTCTTCTAGGTGCAGGATTTTTATTTTTCCGTTTCTTTCACTTTCCTTTTCAAATAGCTTCATTAGCCTGTATTGCATAATTTCTTTGAGCATGAAAAAATTACCTGTTGTATTATTCTTAAATCTTTGTAAAAATTTTTCTTCCAATATGTCCAGCATCTTTTTTTTATGATTATTTGTTAAGCGCATTGTTTTGCCTTCAAATTCGTTAAAAAAATTATGTAAAATTTCATGTATACAATTTCCTATTTCTGTATATTCAGCTTCAAGGCTTATATCTTCTTTTTCTTCCAAAGATAATATATATTTACAATAAAAACGCACTGGACATTTTATGTATGTATCTATTGAGCTTGATGAAAATACAAAATTTCCTAATCTATCTATAAGATCCTGGTCTTTTTTTATACTGACCTTATGTTGCCCTATGTTTATCTTGAATTTAGTTTCTTTTATATCGAAAACATTTAAAGATTTTTTTTCTTTTTCCTTGTTCCATACTATCTGTTCGATAAACCTGCTTCGTTCTTTTTCATCTGTTTTCTGATATAAAAGAAATGCGTTTTGGGCACCCTCTACCATTCTTGAAAAATGATACCTAAAAATTTCATTATTTTGTTTCTCGGCAGGTAATCCAAGTTGTTCAAAAATACCTATCGGAATTATAGAATTATACTTTTTTGAGGTAGGCACAACACCTTCGTTGACATCAAGCAAGATTATATTATCAAAATTAAGCATTCTTGCTTCAAGCATACCTAATATTTGTAAATTTTCTATAGAACTTCCCTCAAACGGCACTGTAGAATGAAGCAAATGGGACTTGAAAATTTCATATAGGGTTTCTTTTTCTGAAAAATGTTCTTTGCTAAAAAGTGATTTTTTAAAATCTGACATAACCTGGAAAAACTGTTCAAATATTTCCGGCGAAAATGCATAAAACCAGGCGGGACTGTTTTTAAAAATAAAGGAAAAATTTTCATCAAATTTCCTGGCAAGTTCTGAAATAGTATCGACATTTTCAAACGCCCGAAAAAACTGATTGTGAATAGCCTTTAAATGTTCCTTAAGCTCGTCCTTATCTTTTATGCTTTTATCAAGGCTGTTTAAAATTAAAAAAGCTTGTTTAAAAATTTCCTTATTGTTTTCTATCTCTTCGAGCGAGATGAAAGGTTTTTTGGTAATTTCGGATATTTGGTTCACGCCTAAAAGTACTTCTTCGATTTTATGAATCAACACCCTGGTATAGGTAGCGTCTTTTTTATCATGTCCTATATTTTTTATATATGGGTGCATAATAAGATTGAGATAATCTTTAGTATAGTATTGCCCGTCTGTATAATTTATTTGGCATTTTACTACAGAGTCTAAAAGCGTATATATTGGTGTTCGCGCAAGCGGATAACCAATTGAAATATTATATTTTGAATCGAATTTGCTAACACTATTTAAAAGAAGCGGCATAAGGGCGTTTTCTGAAGGTAAAACTACCGCTGTGTTTTTTAAGCTTTTTAAGTTTTTAATAATATGCCCGGTACAAACAACTTGAGAATGAGTGTCAAAACACGAAAAAATCTTAACGTTATTCTTATGCTTCTCTCTGACATATTCCGGAATTACCCCCATAAATTTTATTGTATCATCTAATATGTCCCATTTTTCATGATTCTTTTGCAATATCAAACAAGCTTTTTTCCGGTCAATAAGATTTTTAATAAGTTTTTTTTCGCATCCTGTCAAAGCAAAAAATCCTGCAAAATAAACCCTGTCGTATTCTTTGATATAGTCTTCATCAATATGTGAGCAAAAAAGCATATTAAAGCCCGGAGTAGTCAGCTTATAATCGCTTAAAGCTTGGTGGTATTCTTTTCTTATAGATATCAAATTTTGAAGCAGTTTATTTATTTCTTCGGGGACTTCATATCCGATCTGAGCATTTTTTTCAATGCTCACCAAAGCTTCATTTGATATGTTTTCCTTATCCAGCCTGTCCAACAGACTGAATATTTCTTTACCCCACATGAAAAATCTGTCAAACTTTATTGATTTTTCCCATCTGAATATATCAGGAGAAAATTTATCAAGGATTTTGTATATTATCCAGGAACCGTCAAGGTCATTTATTTCTCGGCATTTATTTTCTTTTTTTGAAAAAATAAAGCTTGCAAATTCAGATGTCGAAAACACTTTCGGCGGAAAGAAGGGCTTATTTTCTAATTTTTTAGAGAGGGCGTTTGCCAGATACCTGCCCGGTCTTTTACTCGGAAAGATTACGCAAATATTCGAAAAATCTGTTTTTATCGGATTTTCTTCCATAATCAAATCCGATAAAAAATTGATGAAATTTACACCAAAATCTAAAATATACGCGTCTTTCATAGGTTTATCTCGTAAAAAATATTTTCGTCAACATATAACAGTATTCCATTTGTTACTTTTTTCGAAAACGCTTGTTTTGCCAAACTTAAATATTCTTTTATCTGTATCTCGTGCTTGTTTAAATGTTCCTTCCCGGTTTTGTATTCAATAACCGTACAGGCATCTTCGGAAACAATAATCCTATCGGCTCGTTTTATGTTCCCATTTTTATCTGCGATTTCTTTTTCGTTATAAACTTTTTCATTTTCTGCCAGATAAAAAAATTTACGAAGCTTTTTGTTTTCCATAATTTTGGAAATTGTTTCCGAAATTTCATCTTCTATCCCGCAGCACCCGAACAAATGGCAGGCGGTTTTCGCTTGCTGCATAACGTCTTTTTTATAATTTTTACTGTCTGAAAGGTTTTTAAACGAGGCCAATACATAATGAACGATATCTCCCTTTGTCGTAGCACCCTCGCTTTTATAAGTTGTTACTGCTTCTGGGGATGTCAACTGGGCGCGGACAGCATCCTGCCAGTGCAAATGTTTTTTATTTATAATTGGTGATATAAATTTTTGTTCCTTTTCAGCTTCTTTTTGCTTGCGTGTTTTTTCTCCGTATGAAAATTCCTCATTTTCAGTTTCAAAAAACAAGCTTCTGAGAATATTTTTTTCTTTGTTTATCTTTTCCGGAATTAAAACATACAATTCGTCTTCTGCCCTTGTAGCGGCAACATAAATTAGATTAAATTCATTTAAAAAAGTATTCAGATACTCTTTTTCATAAATTTCATCAAGCTTACTAGAAACTCCGCATATTGCCTTATTTATATGCAAAAGATTTAAATTGTCTTTTTCTTTTGCAATCAAAGCATTAAAACCTGCACCTTTTATGCCAACTTTTATATCAACGTGTAAAAAAGGCAAAATAACAACCGGAAATTGCAACCCTTTTGCCTTATGCATAGTCATCACTTTTATTGCATTGCTTAACGAAGGAAGCTTTACCATGAAATTCTCGTCATCTTCTTTTGCCTTATCCCAAAAATCCATAAAATTTACAAGATTACTGTCTCCGCCTTGTTCTAAATTGTTAAGAATTTCTAAAAAGTGCATAAAAAATCCTGTTAAATTATCAAAATTTTTCCAGATATCAAATTTTTCAATTATAGAACATGTCAGGTCATACGGAGGCAGAAACCCCACCTCTTTTAAAAGTTCGCCGAAATACTTATTCCATATGCTTGGTTTCCATTTTTTAAATTCAGTATATAAAAAGGTCTCTTTTTTATGGCGCACTTTTCTTAGCCATTTGTGGATATCTTGGCTATTGATTTTTGTGGCTTTTGAAAAAATATCGCCTGTGATAAAAGCAGCAAACGCTAAGTTATTGATAGGTGAATGCAGAAAATACAAAAAACTTACCAGATCTTTTACAACTGGATTTTGTTTTATATTAACTGTCCTGTATGATTCTACAATTTTTCCGTTTTCTATAAGAAAGCTTGTAATGTCTGAAGCTGTTTTATTATCGCGGGTTAATATCGCTATATCGCTGTACGAAAACCCTCTATTCGATAAGTCTTCTATGATTTTAAGAGTATAATCATTTGCGCAGTTTGCTGATTCATCTTTTTTTTCAGCTTTAATCACTCTGCACTCTACGTAACCTCCGTCTTTTTGTTCACTTATGGCCGCTACCTGTCCGGATTGGTTAAAAACATCGGAAAGAACATTTTTGTGTTTGTTTATAATGTCTTTACCTGCACCTGCCCATTGCAACAGATGATTACTGTCAAAAATTTTATTGTTAAACTCGACTATTTTTTTTCTGCTTCTATAATTTAAATCTAAATTATCGTGAAAAAAAGAAAATGCTCTGTGCGAAAAACTTTTTTCGACTTCATCGAATATTTTAGCACTACCACCCCTAAAACCATAAATAGCTTGTTTTTTGTCACCTACATAGCATAGAGAACCGCCGCACGATATTGCTTCATCTACAAGCGGTTTTATGTTCTCCCATTGGATAATGCTCGTATCTTGAAACTCATCTATAAAATAATGGTAAAATCTCTCAGAAAGCCTGTAATAAATTTCTGGTATGATGTCTGGATTAGTTTTAAATAAATCCACAACTTTTCTGTTCAGTTCGCCTAAAAAGAGCATACGATTTTTTTCTTTTACTTCCTGTAAGATATTTTTTATTTCATTGAATATATCCAGATAATAATTAAACTTTGAATATGAATATGTTTCAATAAAGAATTTATTTTGTTTTTGTATCTTCTCCCAGGTATTAAAAAATACGGATGAAACATTTGCAGAATTTTTTTTGAGAATCTCGGAAGCATCCTCTTTTTGAAGCCAAGACTTTAAAGTCGATACCATTTTAACACCGGATAGCTCCAGGGCTTTAGAAAGAGCGCTTGCATACTGTGCTTTCACTGCGATTGATTCACTGCCAATAACATCCAGCAGTTTCCTGATTAGGTCTTTGATATTTTTTTGTGTTGTTGTAAAATCATTGTTTTTTCCATACCTAGCAAAATAAAGTCCGCTGGAATCCTCCGCCTGCTGCATAAATTTTACTGCCTCTAATATGTCTTTTTTGGGCAACCAGCTATATCTTTCTTCTATCTCAATATAATTTTGCAAAAAATCTAAAAATATTTTTTTATTTTTTTCGCTTTTTGTTATTGTTTTTAGGATGCTATCCAGCGCAAACTCTTGATAAAATTCTATGTCTTTCTCCACTTCATAATCCAAGGGTACATTTAACTGCAAGGAACATGCATCAACTATATTTTTGCAAAAACTGTCAATAGTCCTGATTTGAAATTCTCCATAATTACGCAATATTCTTTCAATATAAGTAGCTGCTTTTTGTTGTATTTTTTTATCATCCACCATAAGTACCTGCTTTAAATTAGCCGCATCGAATTTTGCATCTCTGTTGTCGTCAAGTGCGATGTGTTTCAGCCACTCCATAATACGCTCTTTCATTTCAGAAGCAGCTTTGTTTGTAAAGGTTATAGCTAAAATATTATTAATATCGGAAAAGGGTATGCTATCAGATAAGAGAAATGTAAGAATTTGTTCCGAAATTTTGCGGGTTTTTCCGGCACCGGCAGATGCCTGTATTTTATAGATATGCGGAAAGATAATTTCACTCATTTGGGGAATTAAATTTCTGTATCTGATATTTTGTACAAAATGGCTTTTTCCTTCAAGGTGACAAAAGTGGCATATGCAATAGATTCCAGGACAGCCGTGTTTCCATCCTGGAAGTTTTTGGGTATTATATCGCTCTTGCGGTAGGATTTTGCAACCAAAATAATGAATAACGTACTATCATCTAAAAACGCAGACTGATACGAATGATGATTCCAATCGCTCCCTATAGAAATAAAAATTTCTTTGTCGTAAAACTTTTCTTTTAAGATATGATAAACTTTTTTTTGTTTTTCCATATCCAAATCAAAATAAAAAACCAACTCGATAAATTTTATATTTGTATTCAGGCGGGCATTAATTTGCTCGAGAAGTGCGTTTAGACTTATCTGACATGGCTCTGGCATTTTAGTTTTTTCAAGCTCCTTCATTTGCTTCTTATACTCTTCGACATATGGCTGGTTAACAAAATTAATTTTTTTATAATATGCGAAAAGAGCCACAAAAAATTGCAGAAACACCATTGCAGACATTATGTATAATATCGGATCTTTACCAAAATTCGGCACTTCGATTAATGTAAAATAATCAGGGCTCTGTTTTTTGTCAGAAATTATTTTTGTTTTAACTTTAAAATTTGTATTTTTTGAACCCAAGCTTTCTTGGAAAAGTTGTGTGATCCAAGTGTTAAAAGGTTCTTTAAATTTTTTTCTTACTAGTATCGAAAAATACCCTCTCTTTAAATCTTTTAAGGAAGAGGCTAGCTTGCAAGCTTTTTCCATGCTCTCTTTGCGTGTTTTTATGTATTTTCCCCATAATGCTTTAATTTTATTAATTTTTCCACCCCATATAATAAAAAGCGGGATTAAAAATATTGCGGTGTGAGGGCAGGTAAATCTTCCGCCGATATCATTACCATGATTGACCTGTATCGGCAAAGTGTGCACTTTTTCCCAATCTCTCGAATAGATTTTTTCAAAAGAAGATGGGTCTGCCAGCCACAGGAAATGTTCATGCCACTCGTTTTTATATAAATTCTTTAAGCAGTTTGCAAGTCGATGCGTCTCAAGCGTCGTGCCGGACTTGGTAATAGGTACGACAAGAAGATTTTTCTTGTTCTTAATATTGGATATAATTTTATTTAAGGAATATGGATCTAGGCTGTCAAAGGTATGAATATTTTTTGTTTTTGTAAATTGCGCCAGGACTTTAATGCCGTTTATTGACCCACCCATACCGATAAAAACGAATTCTTTTTTGTTTTTGGCAAGCAGTGAAAAATTTTGGAAAAACTTTTCTACTGCCTTGAAATCAGGAGGAATGACCCAGCCCAAACGAGAATTTTTGTCATCATGACCAATAGTTAAAAATATATTATTGCTTAATGGCTTAATTTGCAGAGCCGCGGAACATAAATTGGAAAGGATTTTCTTATCCATACTGGCCTATTATACCCCAAATACTATAGGCAACAAATAGAAAAAAAATAATACGGTTCTACGCTATTTAATTAGGTTTTATCGTTTTAAGATTGGGTATAATTAGTTCTGAACGCAGAAAATTTACGACAGCCACTGAAGGTGGATGACAAAAAATTTTAATACCAAATATTTAAATCCTGAATTTCTCTATCTCGCCTTCAGCCAAAGGACTGACCTTTAACAACGTCTGTTTATCTTTTCTAACACTATTGATATTTATGTTGTTTATTTTTTCGTCACAATAACGCGCCAAAATACTACCGGCCAACAAAGCAAGCCCGCTATCAAATTCTCCGAAACCAACCGCTATAGGACCTTTTGTGCCAACGGGAATGAATTTTATTGTTTCCTCATTACAAAATTGATCTATTTCAAAATTTTCTTGCTGATTTCTCCCGACTATGAGTTTCGTTGAGTCGCTAAGTCTAAAATGACGCCCTATTTTTAAAGCTCGCACGTCGCCGACAGAAAAATCGCAAGAGTGTTCCATCAAATCTCTAGCTCTTTTTGCAAAACCAGGATCAGTAAGAAGGCAACCTCCTGCCGGACTTGAAAAACCTTTAAGATTGAAAATTTCTGCTAGCCGGAATTGCTCTTTTCTGCTACGTCCTATAATTGCTAACAATTTTTCCCTATCGATCCATTTTTTCTCTTCTGGTATTGTTATGTCTAATGCCTTCGCTGAAAGGGGCCGTAAAATGAACCCTTCCAGGCCAGATTCTCTTTCTATTAGCTTTAAATTGGATCTGCCCTGTGACATAGGCCTTTGGCCGAGAACCTCTCCGCTTATTATAAAATCAGCGCCTAAATCTTTCATATATTCTTTTGTTTTTTTAAACATGAGTATTTTGCAGTCAATACAAGGGTTGATGTTTTTCCCATAGCCATGAGCTGGATTTTTTACCATATCAATGTGTTCTTTGGAAATATTGATTGCTTTTATTTCTATATTCAATTCTTTGGCTATGATTTCTATTCTCTCTGATCTATCTAAGGTTTCGCTGTTAAAAATAGAAATAAAATAAAACCCTATAACTTCTATGCCCTGGCTGGTAACTGATTTGACAGCCAGCATGCTATCCAACCCACCCGATACAAGCGCCAATGCTTTCATCCTAAAACCTCTTTTTTTGATTCGTTTTTCTTAAGGCTTGGGCCGCATCCTTGCGCAATAGTTCTGCCGAGAGAACGTACAATTCCTTCAAGACAGGCACGGCAGCTAGACGGTTTCTCGGTAAGACATATTTTGTTGGGATATAACTGGTAATATTCTCTGTATTCTACCGGGGTTAAATTAGGCATTATTACATTTGCACCGCATTGTAAAGCTTTTTGCCTTCCTTCAATCTCTATAGAACCAACAGCTGTTGTAGCCGGTATATGAGTATTTTTTGTGACAATCCTTGTAACAGCTACGGTTTTTAACGTATCGATTAAACTGCCGCATTGCGAATCTTTTAACGGTGTATCCGGATGCGGTATGAAAGGACCTATACCAATCATATCAAGATCAAGGTTATACATAAATAAAATATCTTCTGCTAATGTTTCTACGCTTTGCCCCGGTAAACCAACCATGTTTCCTGAACCGATTTCATAACCTAAAGTTTTCAGAAAATAAATACACTCGAGACGTTTTTCATAAGAAGAATCCGGCTTTAACTGACAAAAAAGATTTTTGTCTGAAGTTTCAAATTTTAAAAGATACCTGTCAGCTCCGGCCTCCTTGAAACTCTTGTAATCTTCAAATGTTCTTTCGCCAATGCATAATGTAACAGCACACTTTAATTCTTTTTTGATTCTGCTAACAAGCCTGCACAAATCTTCAATTCCGTAATATTCGTCTTCCCCCGACTGGAGAACTATTGTCTCGTAACCCAAATCAGACGCCTTTAGCGATATTTCAAATATTTCATTGACGCTTAAGCGATATCGAGTCAGCTTATTATTACTGCGTCGTAAACCGCAATAAAGACAATCTCTTTTGCAATAATTTGAGAATTCAATAATACCTCTCAAGTGGACCTCGTCTCCGCAATACATTTTACGGGTCTGGTCAGCTTCTTGAAAAAGTGCTGCTTCTTCTTTATAAAAATATTGAAGGATTTTTTCTTTTTCCATTTTATTTATATTTAAAAATAAAGGTCTCTTTCCCCATTTTGTATTCTTTTATAATATTCTATAAACTGATTGAACACAAGCGGCATATAATTTTTAACCTCATTTATTTCTTTTTCTATGACATGTTCCGCCGATGCTTTTGTAGCCGGACTCGCAAAATCATCTATCCATTCTCTAAAAGTTAACACTGCATTTAACTTGCAAAATTTCCCTTCTTGACCATTTCTTAATAAATCCATTATGCATTTGCCTGTCCTGCCGCATCTGTAACCTGCCGTACAAAATGACGTAATATATCCCATATCGGCAAATTCTTTGATTACTTCATCCAAACTTCTGGTATCGCCTAACAAAAACTGCTGTTTTTCAGTTTCTTGCTCTTTTTCTCTCTCGCCATATGCCCCTACACCTATCTTTGTAGAAGCGTCTGTTTGCGTTATACCTAAAGATATTGCTTCACGCCTTATAGAAGCATTTTCTCTTGCAGTAATAATCATGCCTGTATAAGGTATCGCAAGCCGTATAACCGTAATAAGTTTTATAAAGTCATCGTCCGAAACCTTGTATTTTGTATTTTTTATAAAAGGAGAATTTAAAGCCGGCTCAAGTCTTGGAAAAGATACAGTATGCGGACCTATTCCGAATTTTTCTTCCAGCTCAAGCGCATGATACAGAAGCCCCATTACTTCAAACTTCCAGTCGTACAATCCAAAAAGCACTCCTATACCTACATCATCTATCCCAGCTTCAAACGCTCGATGCATACAGTATAACCTCCAGTTATAATTTGACTTTATTGTACCGGCAGGATGCAAAAGTTTATACCTATCGTGGCTATAAGTTTCCTGAAAGACCTGATAAGTACCCAAACCAGCTTCTTTTAATTGTTTTAGATCGCAAATGCTCATAGGCGCTGCGTTAACATTCACCCTGCGGATACATCCATATCCGTTTTTTGTTTTTATTTTTACGTTATAAATAGTATTTATAGTTGACGCTATATAATCTATATCTGAAGAAGGATGCTCGCCATAAACAACTATCAGTCGTTTATGTCCTATTTCGCCAGCTAATACTTGTATTTCTTTTACTATTTCATCTTTACTAAGCATGCGTCTTTTTGCAGACTTATTATCTATTTTAAAACCGCAGTAGGCACAATTATTTACACATAGATTCGAGAGATACAAAGGCGCGAAAGTAACGATTCTATTGTCGTAAACTTTCTTTTTTATTTTAAGCGCTGTTTCTTTCATTTCACCAAGAATTTTTTCATTATTCACGTTTAAAAGCGTAGCGGTTTCATCCGGGGAAAGAGTTTTAATTTCTAACGATTTTGAAAGAATATCCCTGATTTTATAAATATCTGCAGCACAATTCTGACTGAGTGTTTTTGTAATGTCGGTATCAGAAATAAAGCCTTTTCCTCTATTGAGATATTTCTCTATTTCTTTTTCGACTATTCTTCCTTTTAACCAATTACCAATATTTTCAGATTTAACAAACATTTCTATAGTCCTTTTTGATTTTTATGGCTATTCTTTTCCTAGGGCCGATTTAACCGAAACTCCTTCTATTCTGCCAAGCTTTCCTGTCAACGCTCCTATTTCGTCTGTGGTTGCATTGACAATAAGTGTAATAACGCTTAATTTTTTTTCTTTATAGGGAATGCCGGTTCTTGCCAGAATAAGATCGCCATATTCGGAAAGTACCAAATTTACTAGAGGCGCCTGTTTTTTCCTGTCTCCAACAATGATACCTACAAAACCCAACCTTTTTTGCATTGTTATTCTCCTTTTAAAGTTTTTGCTGTTGGCGAAGGCGGACTTGTCTCGTCGAAGCCAAAGACGAAAGTACTTTGGCGAAGGCGGACTTGTCTCGCCGAAGCCAAAGACGAAAGTACTTTGGCGAAGGCGGAAAAAAATCCCAACTTTTCTATCCTACGATAAAGTTGGGATTTAAAATTATTTTATCCCTTAGCTCAGACAAATAGTCCTTACCGCAGGTTGAGCTACGCGTCATAAAACCGCATAGCGAAATCCCGTACCGTACGCCGCAGGCGTTCTGGTGCGGGGTATAATTACATTATTTTTTGTAAAGCGGCTTTGGTTTATAACGCGTATGCAAAAGTTTATGGCATTTTTCACTTAATGGTCTTCCCAGAAATTCTTCATAAAGCTTTTTTATAAACGGATTTTCATGGGCAAAACGTAATTTTTTAGTATCGTCGTCGGAATACAATCCTTTTGCTCGCGCTATTCTTAGCTCATCAGTAACACCATATGGCTGCCCGCCGCCGCCAACACAACCGCCTTCGCATGCCATAACTTCAACAAAATGATACGGCAACTCTCTTTTTTCTAAAATAGCCTGTTCTATTTTTTTAAGCACATACTCTACATTGTTTAAACCATGCGCAACGGCAAGTTTGATTTTGTTCTCTTTAATAACAACTTCAGTTTCTTTAACGCCTTTCAAGCCTCTTACATTTTCAAATTTTACCTCTTTTAAATTTTCTCCTGTTATAAAATAGTAAGCGGTTCTTAAAGCTGCCTCCATTACTCCACCTGTTGCGCCAAAAATAACACCCGCACCTGTGTAATCTCCTAAAATATGATCGCATTCTTCATTGGGTAAATTTATAAAATCTATTCCTGCCTGTTTAATCATACGGGCAAGCTCCCGAGTTGTTAAAGAAACGTCCACGTCCTGCAAACCAGAAGCGAACATTTCAGTGCTCCTTGTAATTTCATATTTTTTAGAGGTACACGGCATAATAGAAACCATATAGATTTTTGACGGTTCTATGTTATGTTTCTGGGCATAGTACGTTTTGGATAAAACACCCACCATTTCATGGGGTGATTTGGCTGTTGAAAAGTGTTCTATCATATCTGGGTAAAATTTTTCCATAAAATCAACCCAAGACGGACAACATGTAGTAATAAGAGGAAGCTTTGCTTTTTTATGAACAAATCTTTGGACAAATTCTGATGCCTCTTCCATAACTGTTAAGTCTGCCCCAAAAGAAGTATCAAAAATAGCCTTAAAACCTAATTTTCGTAAAGCAGAATAAAGTTTACCTGTAAGATTTTCACCGCTTTTATATCCAAATGCTTCTCCAATGGCAACTCTAACAGCGGGGGCAATTTGCACAACGCAATACTTGTCTTTATCGTAAATAGCCTGCCAGACTTGATCTGTCTGGTCGTATTCTGCTATAGCTCCTGTGGGACAATGCGCGGAACATTGCCCGCATTTCACACATGGGCTTTGTGATAGGTCAATATCGCCAGCACCCGAAATTCTTGTAATGTGACCTCTTTCCAAAAATGATAACGCCCAAACATCCTGCATCTCTTGGCAAACCTGAACACATCTGCCGCAAAGAATGCATTTATCCGGAACCAACGTAATCGTTTTTGTTGAACTATCCTTGGGGAGCTCCCTTAAAAACTGTTTGAATGGCACTTCGCGTATACCAAAATCCGCCGCAAGTTTTTGCAATTCGCAATTGTTATTGCGGGCGCACTGTAAGCAATCGTTTGGGTGGTTGGAAAGTATCAATTCTATTACTGTGCGCCTGATATCCTGAAGCTCGGCGTCATGAGTAATAATATCCATTTGGTTTTCAAGTGGAGTGCAACATGAACGCAACATTTTATTGGAACCTTTTACCTTTACTATACAAATACCACAAGCAGCCGTAGAATCTAGATCCGGGTGTTTGCATAGCGTCGGTATCTTGATATTGACCATTTTTGCCGCATCAAGTATTGTAGTTCCTTCTTTGACCGTTACATCTTTGCCGTTAATCTTTGCTTTTATCATAAATTATTATTGTTTTATAATTGCACCGAATTTACATACTTCAAAACATTTACCGCATTTTATGCATTTTGTTTCCTGGATGGAAAAACCTTCCTTGTTACTTCCGGAAATAGCTTTTACCGGACAATTAATAGCACAAACGCCGCAACGTTTACATTTTTCTTGTATAATCCTATAAACTAAAAGTGAAACACATTTCCCGGCCCGACATTTTTTTTGCTTAATATGCTCATTGTATTCATCCTGGAAATACTTTAGCGTAGATACAACCGGATTCGGCGCAGTTTGCCCCAGCCCGCATAAAGAGGATTTTTGCATGGCAGTGCATATCTTTTGTATTTTTTCTATATCTTCACTAGAAGCTTGGCCTTCCGATATTTTGTTCAGGTACTGAAGCAGCTGATAGCCACCGATGCGGCATGGGGCACATTTACCGCAAGATTCATCAACACAAAACTTGAGATAAAATTTTGCTATATCAACCATACAGTCGCTTTCATCCATAACTATCATGCCGCCGGAACCCATTATAGAACCTAGCTTTTGCAGATTTTCATAATCGACAGGTGTATCAAGAAATTCTTTAGGGATTACACCGCCTGAGGGGCCTCCGGTTTGTACGGCCTTTATTGCTTTGTTATTTAATACGCCCCCTCCTACATCAAAAACAATTTCTCTCAGAGTAATTCCCATCGGGACTTCAATTAAACCTGAATTTTTAATTTTGCCTGTAAGAGCAAACACTTTTGTTCCCTTTGAAGTGGGGCTTGAGCCTATTGAAGAAAACCATTTACTGCCGTTAAACAAAATAATAGGAATATTTGCCAGCGTCTCTACATTGTTTATAACAGTAGGCTTACCCCATAAACCTCTTACCGAAGGGTACGGCGGCCGCGGGGTCGGGCATCCTCTTTTACCTTCTATGGAAGCAATAAGCGCTGTTTCTTCACCGCAAACAAAGGCCCCTGCACCGAGCCTGATTTCGAGATCAAAGTTAAAACCGCTTCCTAATATATTTTTACCCAATAAACCATATTCACAAGCCTGATCAATTGCTTTTTGTATGCGTTCAATAGCAAGAGGGTATTCGGCTCTTACGTAAAAAAAGCCTTTTGATGCCCCGACTGAAAAACCCGCTATTGTTATGCCTTCTATAACAGAATGAGGATCCCCTTCTAAAATGCTTCTATCCATATATGCGCCAGGATCTCCTTCATCTGCGTTACAAATAACATATTTTTGTTCAGACGATACTTCTCTTGTAAATTTCCATTTCATCCATGTCGGAAAGCCTCCGCCGCCTCTGCCGCGCAAACCGCTTTTTTTAAGCTCTTCTATCACATCTTCCGGCTTATGCTTGGTAAGATATTTTTTAAGCGCCTGGTACCCATCATGTGCTATATATTCTTCTATGTTCTCCGGATCAATTGCCCCGCAGTTACGCAGCACTATTCTTGTTTGCTTTGGTTTGTCTTCATAAACCAGCTCTTTTATTATCTTGTTCTTTTTTAATGTGTTGCTTATAATTTCATCTACATGTGTATTATCTACATTGACATAAGTTATATTCTCCGGAAGAATTTTTATTACAATTCCCTTGTTATATAAACCAATGTCTGCTGCCCGGACAACTTGCACATCATCCTGAAGGTTTTCCGATCTTATTTTCTCAAGGAAAAAATTATAAAACTCTTTTGTCCTGTCTTGCGAGCTAGTGTCTTTTAACAAAACTATTTTTTTATATCTTTGAAACATGTTATTTTATTCCTTAACACCATAAAGATGATCATTTAACAATCTTTTACCGCAAATATGTTTGTCAATAATTGCAAGCGCTGTTTCTTTATCTACTTTGCCGTATACAACCTGCGGCATCTTATCCACGCAAACCTCTACAAGCGGTTCGGCATAACACATGCCTATACAGCCGCATTTTTCAATGCTTATATCAAGTTTCCTTTTTTCTTTTTCTTCTAAAAATATCTTGTACACTTCTTCTGCGCCGGCTGCTATACCGCATGTGCTCATACCTATCTTAACCCAGTTAGTTCTTTGTTTATGAAATTTGTTTTTTATAAAATCTAGATCTTTTGGGGTTGGCTTATTCATGTTTATTCCTGCCATTGTTATCGACATATTTGGATAAAATATCCATTATATCTTTCTTCTCCACTTTGCCATAAATCTTGCCGTCTATCATAACGACCGGAGACAAACCGCAGCAACCAAGACATCTTACAACCTGCAAATGAAATAAACCGTCTTTGGTGGTTTCGGCTTCTTTTATGTGCAATATATTCTGTATTTCATTTAAAATCTGCTCGGCTCCCTTCAAATAGCAGGCAGTACCCATACATACTGAAATCGTATGCTTCCCAGGTGGTTGTAGCTTAAAAAAATTATAAAATGTTATTACTTCATATATTCTGGCTAATGGCACTTCAAGCAAACGGGACAATTCAAAAGCAATGCCTCTTGGCACATAGCCGTAATGATTTTGTATTTCATGCAAAATCATTACAAGATTCCCATCTTTCCCTTTCCATTTTTCAACTAGCTTGTCCAGTTGACCGATAATTATACGATGCTCTTTTGCATCGGTCATAATAAAAGTTTTAACAGTTTTAACGAGCGTATCGGGATTAACTGGTTTTTCTAAAATCATTTTAACCGGAAGATAATCTTTGTGAGGTGCTAATTCCATAATAAAATCTGCATCTTTTTTAGCACCTGTGATAAGAATTATGGGTATGCTTCTTAACGCGGCATCTTGTGAAATAATTTTTGCGGTTTCGGCTCCCTCTGTTTTATAAGTCATGATCATATCAAGCAAAATTAAGTCGGGAGACTCATTCTTAACTTTTTGGAACCCTTCCTGCCCATTAGATGCCTTTAATACTTCAAAGCCGTTTGCTTCAAGAAGGATTGCAGTAGCTTCTGTAAAATCTCTGTCATCGTCTATAATTAATATTTTACTTTTCATTTCTTCTATGCGTTAGCCAATGTTTTTGCGGTTGGTAAAATAAACTTAAAACTGTTGCCGTTTTCTTTCGGCTCAAACCAAACCTTGCCACCGTGTTTCTCGATTATCTCTTTTGTAATAAATAAACCTATGCCAGTTCCTTTTTCTTTTTCTGTACCAATATAATGCAACCTTGAGAACTTCTTAAATAATTTTTCTTTATCTATAAAGGATATGGGATTCCCGTCATTATAAACTTCTACTTCAATTATGTCATTATTTTTTTTTGAAGCTATAATAATTTTACCTTTTCTTTTTCCGTATTTTATTGCATTGGTAATAAGATTATTTGCAACAATCTGCATCAAACTGGAATCTGCAAACACTTTTAAGTTGGGTTCTAATTTGTTTATTACTTCCATTTCTTTGTCGGTTGCCTGACCCGTAAAAGACTCAACTGCAATATCAAAAATATCCTCTTTCACGGAAATGTCGGTTTTGCTTAATGTCATTTCTCCCTTTTCTATTCTGCTTAGATTCAAAAAATTTTTGACTGTCGCAGCTAAATAATCCAAATTATCTGAAATGGATTTTAAAACTTTTTTCTGATTTTCGTTTACAGCACCTACTAATCCATTTTTCAGCAAATAAATATTTAAAACAATGGAAGCGAGTATACCTTTGAGCTCATGCGAAACAAAACCAACCAAGTCAAGATACCGTTTATTTAAAATTTCCAAGTCTTCTCGTGAAATTTTTAAGTGCACGTCTCTCTCGTTAAGTTTTTCAGCCATTGTGTTAAAAGAAATGAGCAAGTGATTAAACTCATCTATAGGTTTATCTTCATTTATCCGATGCGAAAGGTTACCGCGCGCTATGTTTTCGGTTGCCTCAACCATTTTTTTTACATATTTCGTGATGCCAGATGCAAAAATATATGAAAAAAGTATTGCAAAAATGCCTGTAATAAAAAGTATTAAAAGAAATGCAAAAATAATCTGTAATTTTAAGTCTGAAAAAGGTTTCTCTAAAATACCAACATAAAGAATACCTATGACATTATTTCGTATATCTTTTATTGGTTTATAAACCGTAATATACCAGTCTGTCACTACAAAAGCTTTCGCCTGCCAGTTGCCTCCGCCTTTTATCACCTTATTGTAAACAATATCAGAAACTCGAGTACCTAAAGCTCTTTCGTTTTTTTCGTTTAATACATTCGTAGCAATTCGGACGTCTCCTAAAAATATTGTAACCGTACCTACCGGCTTATTTTTGTACAGCTCATCTTCAAAAACAAAATCCCTAATTTTATCTACAAGTTTAAAATCTTTGTTAATCAACTTGCCTGCATAACGTACTGCTGCTACGGAACCTCCGTCGTCAAAAACCGGCACTGCATATTCAATCGCAAGAGCATCGTCTAAAAATTTCTTGTTTATTGGTTTAGTTTTTGGTGTATTTTTTATATCAATTTTTGCTTTTTCTAAAAGAGCTAGCGAAATGCTATTGAGTTCTTCCTTTGTAACGATTCGCGAACCTCCTTTTTCTATACCTGAAAAAGCAGAAAGCGCTATTTCACTTTTTACCTTATCTTTTTCAGCAATAGGAACTTGATAAACATAATCTAGCTCTAAATTTTCTTTAGCAGCAAAAAGGCTTTCTGCGCTGTCTGCTATTTTTATAACATTTCGTATATTATAAATTTCGTTTTCATAAAAACTCTCTGCTGTATTAATGGCTCTTTTTACTTCTTTTTGGACACGTTTTACGATATCGTTTTCAATAACATACAACCCTAACAGCATACTAAGCGCACCTACTGCAGTAATAATAATAAAAAACGAGAATAGAATCTGAGTTTTTAAACTTCGCACTTTCACGGTTTTATCTCTTAAGCTCCTCTATTGTTTTTGCAACAAGAGTTACATATGTCATCGCACTCGAACCACCTATGAGAACTGCCACCATACATGCTTCTAACATCTCTTCTTTGGTCCAGCCCTCTTTTAAACAATGCTCTACTGCCCGTGATACACAAACAGGGCATCTTTGCGTAACGCTTGCAACAAGCATAAGGAGCCATTTTGTCTTCGATGAAATTTTGCCTGATTTCGTAATAACATTTTTTTCGCTTATAAAAGCCTCGTATTCTTTAGGCACGGCGTTCTTTATATCTTGCATCGCTTTATTGAAATCTTCTAAAATCTTTTTTGGGTCGTATGGCATAACAACCTCCTTTTTTGTACGGCAAGTATCACAATGATCGGGTAATTAAAAATGTGTTTTTACGTTTTTGGTTTTTCGCTTTTAATTTTTAATGACCTGACATCAGTTTACGAGCTTTACCTATCCATTTGCCTCGGGGTATATAACAGGTATGCAGCAATTTGTGGCTTAAATGTCCGCATGGTCCTTCTACAAAAAATTCCTCATATATTTTTTTAACTATAGGATTCTCGTGAGATTTTCTTATAGACAAGCCTTCATCTTCAGCATATATTGCTTTCGCACGCGCTTCTCTGATTGCCGGAGTTGTGGGAATAGGTTGACCGCCACCTCCTATGCAACCGCCAGGACATGCCATTATTTCAATAAAATGATAATCATCCAATTTTCCCTTGCAAAACATATCCATTATATTCTTTGCGTTTGCTGTACCATGGCCGACCATAACTTTTAATGTAACACCTTCTAAAAATTTCCAATCTTTGACTGTTTTCTTTATAGAAATTGCGGCTGTTCGTATTCCTTCCATGCCGCGCACCGGTTCAACTCTTAGCTTTTCAAACGGGATTTCTTCTCCAGTAACCATTTCATAAACCGTCCTTATAGCTGCTTCCATTACGCCGCCTGTCGCACCAAAAATTAAACCAGCTCCTGTACCTATGCCAAGCGGATCATCAAAATCAGATTCCGGTAAATTGGGCAAATCAATACCGCACTCTTTTATCATTCCGGCAAGTTCTCTTGTTGTTAAAGCGTAATCTACGTCTTTGAAACCTGATGAATTCATTTCAGGCCTTTCGCACTCAAATTTTTTTGCGGAACACGGCATCAACGAAACGCTAACTATATTTTTAGGATCAATATTTGCTCTTTTCGCATACCACGTTTTAATAATAGCCCCAAACATCTGCTGAGGACTTTTTGCAGTTGATAGAAATTCGAGTTTTTCAGGATAAAAATGCTCAATATATTTTACCCATCCCGGAGAACACGAAGTAAATTGAGGGAGTTTTACGTTTTTATCCCTATCAACCAGCGCTTTTTTTAACCGCAAAAGCAGTTCTGTCCCCTCTTCCATAATAGTTAAATCAGCTGTAAAATTTGTATCAAACACTTTATCGAAACCCATACGCTTGAGAGCGGTATTAAGTTTTTTCGTAACGCTTGTTCCTGCGGGCAAACCAAATGCTTCACCCATTGCCGCTCTTGGACTTGGTGCAGTTTGTATAATAACATGCTTTTTGGGATCGTCTATCGCATCCCATACTTCTTGCGAAGGGTCTTTCGCCTTTAAGGCACCTGTCGGGCAACGATTAATACATTGTCCGCAGTTTATGCATACAACTTCCTGTATCGGTTTATCAAGATATGTAGATATTTTTGTTTTTTCACCCTTTTTTGTCGCTTCAAGCACTCCGACTTCCTGTAAATCGATACACGTTCTTACGCAACGACGACATAAAATACATTTGTTCATATCTCGTTCAACTGCGTAACTCGATAAATCTTTTGAGTATCTTGGTTCTGTTATATGACCAAATTTATAAGTAGTCACTCCGTATTCTTTTGCGAGGGCCTGGAGTTCACAGTTATTATTACGAGCACACGAATAACATTCGCCATAATGGTTCCTAAGAAGAAGCTGGAGAATATTTCTTCTTGCCCTTCTTACCTTATCAGAATATGTTTTTACCTTAACTGGGTGAAAAATAGGATACGAGCATGATGCCTGCAAAGTCTTTTCTTTTTCAACCTCAACTACACAAACCCTGCAAACACCTGCGAGACACAAATCTTCGTGGTTGCATAAGGTAGGTATTTTGATATTAACCCTTTTCGCAGCTTCTAAAATTGTTGTTCCCATAGGGACTGTAAACTTAATATCATCGATTTCGACATTTACCATTGTCCCTAATGATTTTTCATCTACTTTATCCACTTCCTGCGGCCTCTGGCTTACAGGCGCCCGCGAAGTGTCCTGGCCGAAAGGTTTTTTATCAACCATTGAAAGGTTTCTCCTTTTGATTATTTTTTGATAATTTATATTCCTTCTTGAAATTATTTAAAATTGAAATAAGCGCCTTAGGGCTAGTTTGTCCCAGGCCGCATTTTGACGCAATTTGCATGGTTTCAGAAAGCGAAAATATATCCTTTAGATAGCTTTGAGTGCATTTTTTGTTTTTAATCATATCTATTGCTTCAAGTAAAACAGGTATCCCCTCGCGGCATGGTGTGCATTGCCCGCAAGATTCTTCTTTGAAAAATTCTATAAAATTTCTAGCAACATCCAGCATGTTTCTACTTTTATTAAAAATAATTATTGAGCCGCCTGTGGCAAGGTCTTCAAAAGCAAGTTTTCGTGAAAATTGCTTTTTCGGAACACACTCACCCGACGCCCCGCCTATTTGAACGGCCTTTACATTTTTCGCGCCTGCCATTTTAATAATTTCATTTATTGTAATACCAAAAGCTACCTCATAAACACCGGGATTATGACAATCTCCCGAAACGCTTACAAGTTTTGAGCCAAACGAATTTGGCGTTCCTATGGTTTTAAACCACCTGGCGCCTTTGGCAACTATATGTGTAACCGCAGCAAATGTTTCTACATTATTCACAACCGTAGGATAACCATTGTAACCCGTATTTACAGGAAACGGCGGCCTGTTTCTGGGCTCACCCCTGCAGCCTTCCAAAGATTCTATAAGCGCTGTTTCTTCACCGCAGACATAAGCGCCGGAGCCTTGTCTGATTTCTATGTTAAAATTAAAATCTTTTTTTCCAAATATATTTTTGCCAAGAGTTTTCTCTTTGCGCATTTTATCAAGTTCGTTTTCAAGTGAAGGAAGCAAATATTTATATTCGCCTCTAAGATATAAAAAACCATATTCGGCCCCTATCGCAAACGCTGCTATAACCATGCCTTCAAAAACTAAATGGGGATACTCTTCCAAAAGTACCCTATCTTTAAAAGTTCCGGGCTCACCTTCATCGGCATTGCAGACAATATATTTCTTTTCAGCCTTTGTGGCAGCAGTAAGATTCCATTTTACACCTGTGGGAAACCCTGCCCCGCCTCTTCCGCGCAAGCTGGATTCTCTTACCTCTTCTAGCACGCTGCTGCGCCCTATTTCTACGGCTCGCTTTATCCCGTCGTTCTGCTGTATTTGACTAAAAATAACCGGACCGGTTCTTCTTCTTTGTATCATTTGTATCTCCTCAATGAGACCGCAATTTATGGAGCAAAAACGAACATAAATTGCATGGTCGAATTGATCCCGAGGACAGTCTAATAAGACTGACCGAGGGATCCATATTTTCAATGACCCGCCATATTCTTGCAAAAGTCCTCGCAAGGGACAAAATATAAGAAGGCGGGGAATTGATCCCGAGGACAGTCTAATAAGACTAACCGAGGGATCCGTATTTTCTACTTTACGCTTCTAATAATTTCTTTCACTTTTTTTGCGGTTACATTGCCAATAAGCCTACCATCTATCATAATAGCTGGGGCTTGGTCGCACATGCCTATACAGCTTGTGAGCTCGAGAGTAAATTTTTTATCTTTAGTAGTTTCGCCAACTTTTATACCAAGCGCTTTTTCGAAAGCCATTATAATATTTTTGTTTCCGGCTAAAACGCATGATATACAATTACTTATTCTTATAATATGTTTTCCTTTTTTATCAAGGTTAAAAAAAGCATAAAATGTTGCAACAGAATAAACTTCTACTGGATGTATGCCAAGCTGCGAAGCAACGTTTTGCATATCATAATCAGATATATAACCCTTTTCGCTTTGTATTTTCTGTAATATTGGCAAAAGCTGAGAACGTGTTTGGTCACAGACAATGGCTTCTTTTCCATTTTTATTTATTTTTTTTGGAACTGAACAAAATTTTGCCATTTTATTCTCCTGTGATTACTTTTTTAATATATTTTTCACTTTATTCAGTAAATCTTTCGGACTGACAGGTTTTTCAAGAAAATCATTACATGGCAAAACTTCATCACATTTTCCATATTCATAACCTGTAACTTTACCTACACCGCTTAACATTACTATGGGAGTTTTTATACCTTCTTTTCTTATTTTGTTCGCCAAAACTATTCCATCGTCAGGGGTTTCCATCATGATGTCTAAAAAAATAATGTCCGGTTTGACAGAATTTATTACTGCTATTGCATTGCCTGCGTTACTTGAAACTGTTACTGCATATCCATTAGCTTCTAAGAGCGTTTTACTCGCCTCTAAAAACTCAGCATCGTCATCGACCATCAAAATTTTAGCCATTCGATACCTCCTGCTATTAAGCATATAACTCTACATATGAGAATCATGAAAAAGAGAAAGAAGTTCAATCGTAAGATCTATATCTTTAACAATAACTTTCTTGGGTACATTTATTGATGTTGGCGCGAAATTTATTATTCCCTTCAGGCCGGAACGTATCGCAATATCAGCCACTTCTTGAGCCTTCTCTTTGGGTACAGCTATAATCCCTATGCTAGCATTTGTTTTTTTGATAACAAAAGCTACTTTACCCGGAGCATAAACTAAAACACCGTTTATCTTCTGTTCTATCTTCCCGGGGTCACTGTCGAATGCTGCTACTATCTTTATTTTATCTCTCTGGAATGCGGGATATTTTAATATTGCTGCACCTAAATTGCCTACTCCGAACAATACAACATGAACAATATTGTCCTGCAAGACAAAGTCTTCTAGCATGTTCTTAAGTTCTAAAATATTATAACCTACTCTTGGCGTGCCAACTTTACCAAAGTTTGAAATGTCTTTTCTTATATTGACATCGCTTAAACCGGTTATCCGAGCTAATTCGCTGGATGAAACAATGTGTTTTTTCTCTCTTATGAGACCATCGAGGGTTCTGATATAAAGAAAAACCCTGGCTATTGTTTTTCTTGAAATTTTTTTCATTATTAGTGTAAATCGTGAAATTTAGAACAATTAGAATTATTATATATGTTTTTGTTCAACTGTCAAGGAAATCTTGAAGTTTGGTGGGTTAACGCTTGCGGATTTTTCATCCCGGTAAGAACGAGTTAAAAACCAAGAATTCGTTCTATTTTTATAATTTTATATTTCAAAACACCTGCGGGTATCTTAATGGCAACTGTTTCGTTTAGCTTGCGGCCCAAGAGCCCTTTTCCGACGGGAGAGGTTATTGATATTTTATTACTTGCAAAATCAGCTTCCAACTCTGAAACTAAGGTATAAACGATTTCTTCTCCTGAATCTAAATCTTTCAGTGTCACAGATGCCCCTACCCTTGCCTCGTCTTTTGATATGTTTTCGTTGTCAATAAGCTTGGCATTACTAAGTTTATGCTCCAATTCCGCTATTTTTTTTTCATTATGCGCTTGCGCTTCCTTAGCGGAATCATACTCAGCATTTTCTCTTAAATCTCCGAGAGACCGAGCATGTTCAAGAGTTTTGGCAATCTCACGCCTTTTAGCATTTTTTAAATACTCCAGTTCTTGTCTTAATTTTTCATAACCTTCGTGTGTAAGATAATTTTCTGATGCCCCCAAGATAACCTCCCTAAATTAAACCTTGCCTCGTTTCATTGGTTCTATATGGACAACCACATCCACTACACCTGCAATCTTTTGCTTAATTGCGGTTTCAATTTCAAAGCTTATATTATGAGCATTAGCTATATGCATATTAGGCGCAACCTGGACATGCAAATCAACGTGAATGTCATCTGTCCTGCCGCGTGTTCTGATTTTGTGACATGCTTCGACCCCTTTTATACCGAGTACGATATTTTCTATTTCTTTAATATCAACTACCGCAATCTCATCACAAAGCACTCTTGAGCCTTCTCTTACAACTACAAACCCAGAATAAGCAATAAATAATGAAATTACTGCTCCTATTATTGGGTCAAATATCGGATAGCCGGCTTTAATTACAATAAGACCCAGTATGACCGAAATTGTTATAAAAATATCTGAGCGCGTGTGGAGTGAGTCGGCAACAAGTATATCGCTTTTTAATTTTTTCCCTTGGCTTTTTTCATACAGCATAACGAATATGTTAATCAATAAAGTACTGACCATAATTATAAAGCTTATTGTATCTATTTGAGGGGCGCTTTTATGCCAAAAACGCACAATGCTTTCTTTTAATAGATTAAAGCTAACAAAAAAAAGCAACGCGCCTATTCCAAGAGAAAAAAGTGTTTCGTATTTCTTATGCCCGTAGGGATGATCTTCGTCTTTAGGTTGTGAAGCAAAAGTAATGCCTATAATTCCTATAATATTTGATGCACCATCTGCAAGTGAATGAAAGCCATCCGCTTGTATACTAAAAGAATTTGTGAGAAACCCGTAAATTATCTTTGCAAGTGCAACAGCCCAGTTAAAAATAAGGACAATTGCAAGGATATGAGAAACCCGGTTATAATGCTGTTTTAATTCTTGTGTCATTATTGGAATTATACCTGATAATTAGGGATTTAGGAAGAGAGAATTAATTAATTTATAGATTATAGTTTGTACTTACCAGTACCATTTGTCAAAGATAAGTCAGCAAACTATGAAACTGGTAATACATCTATAAACTAGAAACCCTAAACTATAAACTAATTCACATATTTCATTAAGCGATTATAGACAATTTTTGAACTCTCTGTGTAATTGATATATACATTAACCTTGGATAAATCAGAACTAATGCAAACAATATCCTCATCTTTTACCCAAGGAAGATCCTTTAGATTAATTCCTAAAAAAGAAATTTTTTTAACAAGATGATATATAAAGCTTTTTAGTGCCTCAATATTGTTGCCGGAAAAAACAACGGTATCCAATCCTCCTAAAACCGATATTCCCTCTCCTATATATTTCAATATTTGGTTTTCATATACAGAAAATGCCAGGTCCACTTTTGAGTCTTTGCCATAAAGCTTGGCAAGCTCATTAATGCTTATGTTATAACCTGTCAATCCGAAGAAGCCGCTTTCTTTTTTCAAGATATCATCTATTTTAAATATAGAAAAATCTTGCATTTTCATAAGATAAAAAACTATGCCCGGGTCAATATCCCCACATGATGTCCTGCTCATTATCCCTTCAAGAGGCGTGTAACCTAAACTTATAGTAAGGGGCTTGTTCCCGCTGATTGCTGACACAGTTGTTTGTTTATCTAAAACTATGGAAATAGTCTTATGCTGTTTTTTATCGATTGCCGCATTAAATTCATGAAAAAGTCCATGGAAGCCCCAGCGCTTTATTCGGCTTTTGTCTAGATATTCGGAAGCTATCGCATAATATTTTTCAGGTTCAGGCAGTCTAGAGAAAAAAGCGGTTTCAAAAAAAACTATTATCGGTATATTCTTGACACATTTGTAGAAGGCCTCTAAAATTGCTGACGCAGGAGGTACATAAAATGGCATAAATGGCGTTAGCTTCTTGAATTCTATAAAAAAGTCATCGTCTAAAGCTACGGGTTCTTTAAAAATATCTCCCCCGAATGGAAGTTTAAACGCCAGGGCTTTCGGTTTTTCCCCTTTTGAAACCAATCGAAGTATTTTGGAAACCGAAGCCTCGTCTTGTATTTCTTCTATATTTTTTGTAAAACTGGAAAATCCGTTTTCTTTTTTAAATACAGAAAAATTTATTTCTCTTGAATTATATTCTGCTATTATTATCATTTTTTATCCACTCCTCGTAAGCCGCCCTTGATATCATAAGCTCTTCTTGAATTGGAACAACTACTATCCGAGCCTCAGAATGTTCATCGGAAATATCAACAGTTCCTTTATGGTAGGCGTTATTTTTTTGTTTGTCTATTTTTACCCCCAAAAATTCAAAACCCTCACAGACTTTTTCCCTTATAAACGGTTCATCCATTCCTATGCTGTCTGTAAAAACAATAATATCGGCTTTTTTAAGCAGAATTTGATAAAAACCGACATATTTTTTGACTTTTCTTATATACATATCAAAAGATTTTTTAGCCTTATGATCTTTGTCCATGTTGTTCATTATATCTTTTAAGTCGGAAGAAGAGTGATACAGGCCAAGCAACCCGCTTTTCTTGTTGAGTATAGTCTCCGCTTCCTCGGCAGACATATTTTCTTTAAACATAATATAGAAAACCGCGCCCAAATCTAAATCACCGGAACGTGTATTCATTATTAAACCTTCAAGCGGAGTAAAACCCATAGAGTTATTTATAGACTCACCGTATTGAACCGCGCATATGCTTGAACCGCCTGGACTCAAATGACAGCATATGATTTTCTGTGTCTTTGGATCTCTCGCGAGCGCCCTGCATGACTCTTGCACAGCATATTCGTGGGATATTCCGTGAAAGCCTACCTTTCGCAAGCTATATTTTTTAGTTAAACGATTCGGAAGCGCATACATATAAAATTCTTTTGGTATCGATGAATGAAATGCCGTATCAAAAACGGCTGCTTGCTGAATATTACGGTAATTTTTCATACAGAATTCGATTAATTTAAAAGATATGGGATTGTGTAGCGGTGCCATTTGTAAAGTTTTTTTGAGCTTGCCGAATGTACTTTTGTCAATCAGTGTTGTTTTTGTGAAAAATTTTCCCGGATGAACATACCGATGAGCAAAAATATCAAAACTTATTTCTTTATTATGTTTTGAATCCTCTTTTATAAGCTCAAGACCTTTTGCAAACGCAAAAGCATGGTCGGGCAAATCCATTTTTATGATTCTTTTGTCACCTAATACTGTATGCGTTATCTGCCCTATTGTCTGGGTTTTTACACCAACTCTTTCTGCCTTGCCAATAACCAATACTCTTTCCTCCGGCATGCTGATTATTTCATATTTTAAAGATGAGCTGCCGCAGTTAACCGCAAGTATTTTTAAATTTTTGCTTTTATATTTCATCTGCACACCACCCAAATGTTGGCATACCTAAATTTTTATAGGTAATTAAAGTTTGTCCATATATTGCTTTTTCCAGTTCATTTATTCCTAGGACTGATTCCAATGGAGAACCAATAAACTCTTCTTTGCCTGCTCCAAAACCTATGGTGGGAATACCCAGTTGGCCATATGTGTAAGAACCCTCTGTAAATAATTTCTGCCAATAACCTAATGAAGATTTAAATTTATTTTCTTTTAAAGTTTCCAGAGAGCCCAATACTAATGGGTTGTGACTTTCTATTTTCCAAGGTTTAAATTCTTTTTCGGAAACAATTTCAAAACCAGTATAGGTTTTTATTTTTCTTTTGGAAAGCGCTGTGCTTACCTCTATGCCCTGCTCTCCGTTGTATACTGCCTTTCCTATACTTTTGGCCCTGCTTAATATAGCAACGGGATTTTCTTCCGGAATAAAAATTCTGTCTACCACAACTTTAAATTCTTTTTTGTCTTCCCAGGGGACAGCATTCTCATACTGAACATCTTTTATTGTAAGACTGGAAGAGCCAAGCTCGCAATCTTTAGGAAGCGTATGAGAAACTTTTTCTAATTCGTTTATAAGAGGGAACATCGAACCCAGCATATTTATGCCCCGATTTGCAAGAAATTCTTTATTGATTTTACCCCTTACTGCTATTTCATACTCAATTTTTCCTTTGTGCCCGAGATAGATGTTAAAATCAGTAGGTTCGCACAGCATGACACCTTTTATATTTTTTACTTTCTCCTTAAGGTATTCATCAAAAAGATATTTTATCCCAAAATTATATCCTTCGGAGCGCGGCACACAACATATTACAAGATCCCCTGTAAGCGGCAGGGATGCTCTTTTGATTAATGCTCCTGTATATAAGGCTGTAAGAACACCAAATTTACAATATTCGCCGCCGTTTGTGTCGATATGCGAGACCAAGACCAAGCTCTGTTTGTTTTCGTATCCTTTTATTACACCGATTACATTTCCAATTTTATCTTGCTTAAAACTGTCAAAATTCATTTCTTTCATAACCGAACTTACACAATCTGAAAATTTTATCGCACCATCTTTACTTAAATCAAAATCTAAAAAGCGCCGGGATGTCTCCTCTATTGTTTTTTTCAAACCTTTTAACTTCGCCCTTATAAGGTCGTTCATTTTATACCTCCTTTTTGTTTTGTTTTATTTAACAACATTAACTTATACTTAACATTTAAGCCAAAAAAAATTCCCCTTTCTATATTAGAACGTCGGCGGTGTCACAACCCATACGGCTTCTGTTGTTCCTTTATAAATATTCTTGAAAAAATGCGGAATGCTGGAATTGAAATAAATAGTATCCCCTTTTGAAAGAACATATCTTGTATCATTTAATGTAATCTCAAGCGCTCCTTTAATAACAAGAACAAATTCCTGGCCAAAATGTTTATACATAGAATTCCCGGAATCAGAGTTTTCCTGAAGTTTAAACAATAATGGCTCCATCTGTTTTGCCGAATCAGGTGAAGTTAGAAGATACATATTAATTCCCTTGCCGATATTTTTAAGATGTTTTCTCTCATCTAATTTAACAACCGGATTGGATGCGACTGCTTCTTTTTCGCCTACTAAAGCACCAACCGTTGTTTGCAGAACATCTGCTATTTTTTTAAGTGTAGACAGTGACAAAGAAGTTTTACCGGTTTCTATTTGCGAAAGAAAGCTTGCGCTTACATCAAGTTTTTGCGCAAACTCACGCAAAGTCATGCCTTTTTCTTCTCTCAGCCTTTTTATGTTTACACCTACTATTTTCATTTTAAACCTCCAAGTACGACTAAAGTATACATCATAGCTGTAATCTTGTCAAGTGCTATTTAACAATTTGCCTATTTTTTAAGTACTACTTAACAAGACCCGACGAGATACCACTTTTTTGTAATTTTAAGATAGGGCTTTTTCACCTCTTTCTTCAGTTCGAATACGTATTGCGTCGATAACCTCTGAAATGAATATCTTGCCATCACCTATTTCGCCGGTTTTGGCGCTTGCAATTATTGTCTTGATAATATTTTCTAAATCTTCGTCTCTCACAACAATATCTATTTTTATCTTGGGCAAAAGGACAATTTTATATTTCTCACCCCGCCATTGTTGCATAACACCTTTTTGCTTACCATGCCCTTCAATTTCGCTAATCATCAATCCGCCACAACCGACATTTTCCAATGCATTGCGGACTAAGTCCAGTTTTTCCGGCCTTATAATAACTTCTATTTTTTTCATTTTTTCCTCCGGTTTTAAAACCTCTCTGGTTTTCGTAATGCAAAAAATATTTTTATTTGTCTTTTTTAATTTCAAGAAAAGAATACGTTGGTTTGCGACCAAAAAATTCAGGATACGCTGAGTTGCCGTGTTCGCCTATATCCAATCCTTCGATCTCTTCCTGCAAACTTACGCGTATGCCCATGGTAGCCTTCAAAATAGCCCATACAATAAACGAAACAAGAAAAACATACGCACCTGTTGCAAGAATGCCTGTCAGTTGTGTAATAAGAAGCTTTGTGCCTCCCCCGTAAAACAGACCATTTCCTGTTGCAGTACCAGTAATTTTATCATGAGCAAATAACCCTACGCAAAGTGTACCAAACACACCGTTCACTAAATGAACCGAAAGAGCACCTACCGGATCGTCTATTTTTAATTTATCAAAACCTATTACTGCCAAAACAACTAATATGCCGGCTATAAATCCAATAATAATTGAATCTAACACAGTTACAAATGCACAAGAGGCAGTAATTGCGACGAGGCCTGCTAAGCACCCGTTCAAGGTCATGCCTAAATCAGGTTTTCCTAAAAGTATCCAAGAAACAAATGTAGCACTCATAATAGCTACTGCTGCCGCGGTATTCGTGGTAATTGCTATATGACTTATTGCATAAGGATCAGCACTCATTGTTGAGCCCGGATTAAAACCAAACCATCCGAACCATAATACAAATGTCCCTAGAGTAGCAAGTGAGAGATTATGCCCGGGTATAGGGTTAATTTTACCGTTATTGTATTTGCCGAAACGTGGTCCTAGCAATAGTACGCCTGCTAATGCTGCCCAGCCACCAACAGAGTGAACTACTGTTGAACCTGCAAAATCAAACATACCCTTTTGTGCAAGCCATCCACCACCCCAAACCCAGTGGCCGATAATAGGATATATAATCATTGTCATAATAAAAGAGAACAATATGAAGGACTTGTATTTTATCCTCTCTGCTACAGCCCCTGAAACAATTGTAGCTGCCGTACCGCAGAAAACCAGTTGAAAAAAGAATTTTGCCCAGAAGGGAACACCTGTCCAAGAAATAGCTGAATATACCCCATGATAAGCCGCTCCCGTAGCCGGAGAATTATCTAGCCCACTTGCAAGCCATAATCCTTTTAACCCAATAAAAGGATTACCATCGCCGAACATAAGACCCCATCCCAAAAACAAAAATCCCAGAGATGAAACAGCAAACACAATAAAATTTTTTGACAAAATATTCACGCAATTTTTTGATCTGGCAAAACCTGTTTCTACCATAGCAAATCCTAAGTTCATGAAAAAAACGAGCTTGGCCGTAATCAGAACCCATATGGTATCCAAGACAATTTTAAGATCCATTTCTCCTCCTTTTTATTTTCACTATACCAAACTTTAACGTTATAAAAAAATACTGAAAAAAAAGGCGTCTTTCATAGTCCAATCTTTGGACTCAAAAGACACCTATGTCTTATTTCACCTATAAACAATAAAGACGTTCCTTTTTGGAACGCCTATGTTTTTTACACGCCTGCGTGTTTTATATTGTTACTAATAACTATCTTAGTAACAACTTTATAGTAACATACTTTTTTATGCTGTCAATACAAAATTTGGTTCAGAGTTCAGAAGACGGAAAACTGAAGACGGAAGACAGATAGCAGAGGACGGAAATTTAGTCTAGAGTTTTAGGGTGGCCATTTCTTGCAAAACTTTTTCTACTAATGTTAGACACTCTTTGGGCGTTACACACTGTATCCGAAATCTTTCCCGTATTAGTTGCGCTTTGCTGAGTATATGTTTTTTATCATATGTTATAAAATAAGTATATTCGGGATAATACCAAGCTGTATAAATATTATTTATATCAGTTAGATCGCTGCGCGTTAACTCTGCTTTGTCTTTAAATAGTGTATTTCTTATATCTTGCCATACTTGTCGGTCTTCGGATGTGTCACAGCTGGGAACTGCTATAATTCTGCCGCTAGTCTGTTTGCGTATAACAGACGGCGTTCCTGCGCGCTCTTGTTCTTCCTCTGTTGGTTCGGCAAGATCCAGACCATTAATAATTATGTCTTTGGTTTCGAGTTCTAGCAATTTTTTCATCGCATCTTGTTCACTCTTTATAGGTGCCCAAAAAGCACATGAATCAACCATGATAAAAATATTTTCTAAAGTTTTCATATATATCTCTAATTGATTATACCTCAACTCAAAGTTTATTTAAGTGTCAAAGTCTGCCCCTCTGCTGCTCCTCTTCGTCGCATCATCGGGACAAATTTCCGCTTCGCGAAAATTTGGCTGCCCAGCCTGGATTCGAACCAGGAATCCGTGGTCCAGAGCCACGTGTGTTACCGTTACACCACCGGGCAATACTTTGAAATGGGGACGGTTCTATTTTCTTAACACTAACAAAATAAAATCTTATTGTAAATAGTCAATAAGAACGACAAAGAGAAATTTGTTATATTTTATTCTAATTCAAATAAACCAAAAAACGGCTAAGGCAGAAAATAGAACCGTCCCCTTTATTCCTAAAAGAACAACCTATAGTCTCAATTTACTCAATCTTTCAGTTGTGCGTTTTTTGCCTAAAACTTCTAGCAACTCAAAAATTGAAGGAGAAACGCTTCTACCTGTTACGGCTACACGCAAAGGATGTATTATGTCTTTTCCTGTCAAACCAACCTGTTCAATATATTTTCGCGTAGCTTCTTCTATATTGTGGGATTTAAAATATTCTACGTTGGAAAAAAGTTTACCCAATTCAAAGAGGTGTTTTTTTATTTTTTCATCACTTAGAAACTGCTTTACAGCTTCATTATCTACCTCATAATCGTCCTTAAACATAAAACTTGTCTGGTCTATTAAATCATCTATTATGCTAAATCTTGTTATAAAAAGATTTATTACTTTTTTAAGATATTCTTTGTCATAATTCGGTTTTAAAATTTCCTTTTTGACGAGTAATGCAAAAACAAAATCACATAATTTAGCTGGTTCATGGCTTCTTATATACTGGCTGTTCACCCACTTGAATTTGTCAAAATCAAAAACTGCCTGAACCGCGTTAATTTGTTTAATAGAAAATTTCTTTATGATAAGATCCGGCTTCACAATTTCCTGACCCTTGCCCGGTGACCAGCCAAGCAACGCAAGATAATTTATTATAGCCTCCGGCAAAAAACCCATCTCTCTATATTCTCCTATTGAAGTAGCACAGAATCTCTTGGAAAGTCTTTTCTTATCTGGGCCGAGAATAAGAGGGATATGAGCAAACTTAGGAAGTTTAAATTCCAGGGCCTCATAAATTAAAATCTGCTTCGGCGTGTTTGATATATGATCGTCTCCTCTTATAACATGTGTAACGCCCATTAAAGCGTCGTCTATTACACAGGCAAAGTTATAGCTTGCTGTGCCGTCGGATTTAATTAAAACCTGGTCTTTTATTTCATCTGTATTTACTGTAATTTTGTCATGAATAACGTCATACCAGAAAACCTCTTTTGATTTCGGAACCTTAAAGATTATGGCCTCTCCGTCTTTGTAGGCCAACTCTTTTATAAGAAGTTTTTCGGCATATTCTTTATATATATCATGCCTCGTGCTCTGAAAATAAGGGCCTTCGTCCCAGTCCATGCCAAGCCATTTCATATCGGCTAAGATTGAATCTAAAAATTCTTTTTTTGATCTTTCTTTGTCTGTGTCTTCTACTCTTAAAATAAATTTTCCGCCTTGAGACCTTGCATAAAGCCAGTTAAACAAAGCAGTTCTTGCACTTCCTATGTGCAAGTTTCCGGTGGGTGACGGCGCAAAGCGCACTTTTACAGTACTAGCTGCTGCTTCTTTTTGCATAATTAAATCCTTCTTCTAGGGCCTTCATGTTTAGACTAAAAAATTTGTCGGATAATATTTCTTTTATACCTTGAAGTGCTAATTTCTTTGAAAAAACCGGCTTCAGATAAAGCCATGCTCCAAGCATAATAATATTTGCTGTTTTTGCATTCCCTAAGTCTGCTGCCAGTTGCGTAGCGGGCACCTCTATTACCTTAACATTTGTAACTTTATTATCTTCATTAACTAAAGAATTATTTATAAAGAGCAGGCCTCCTTTTGAAACACGGTTTTTAAACTTCTCGAAAGAGGGTTGGTTCATAACAAAACACGTTGTAGGCCTGTCAATCACAGGAGATGCGATTTCTTCATCGGATATTTTTGCCATAGAATGCGCTGTACCACCTCTAACTTCAGCACCATAAGAGCTGGTACAGGTTACAAACCTTCCGTCAAGCATACCTATTACAGCAAAAATTTTTCCGAGCGACAAAACTCCCTGACCGCCGAATCCTGCAACAATTATTTGCTCATTCATGTAAGTTAACCCTTAATTCAATTCTGTTCTTTAATAATTCCTAAAGGATATTCTTTTGTTACTTCTTCTTTTATTCTATCCATTGCTTGTTTAGGTGAAAGCCCCCAGTAAACAGGACATGGAGAAAGAATTTCAACCATAGAAAATCCTTTACGCTCAATTTGAGCGATAAGAGATTTTTTAATCGCTTGCTTAGTTTTAATAATGTTGGCAACGTTAAAAATAGACGTACGCTCTAAGAAAACAACCCCGGGCAAAACAGAAAGCATTTCTGAAATTTTTAACGGGTAACCATCTAGTTTGTAATCTCGCCCAAGCGGAGCCGTTGCGGTTCTCTGTCCCAACACAGTAGTCGGGGCAAGTTGGCCACCTGTCATACCATAAACGCCGTTGTTTACAAAAAACACGCTTATATTTTCCGCTCTGTTTGCTGCATGTATAATTTCAGCGGTACCTATTGCAGCCAAATCACCATCGCCCTGATACGTAAAAACAAGTTTGTCCGGCAAAACTCTTTTAATGCCTGTCGCGACGGCAGGCGGTCTGCCATGAGCAGCTTCTGTCACATCAAAATTCCAATAATCGTAAGCTAACACCGCACAGCCAACTGGCGCTACACCGATTGTTTTTTCGCGCATTGAAAGCTCATCTATTACTTCAGCAATAAGTCTGTGTATGATGCCATGCCCGCAACCAGGACAATAATGCGTACGTTTGTCCGTTAAAGAATCAGGTTTCCCGAATATTTTTTTCATTTTATATATTTTTTAATCTCTTTGGCTATTTCTTCTTCTGTCGGTATATGGCCGCCGCTTCGCCCATAAAAATAAACTTTTGATCTGCCTTCCGCGGCAAGGCGCACATCTTCTACCATTTGTCCCTCGCTCATTTCAACCACAAGAAAATTTGTTTTCTTGCCTGCTAATTTTTTTACTTCAAAGTGTGGAAACGGCCATAATGTTACGGGCCTTATAAAACCTACTTTTATGTTTTGTTTTCTTAGTTTCTTAACACATGCTTTTACAATTCTACTAACACTGCCGTAGGAAACTACCAATAATTTACTGTCTTTTTCATAGTCTGTTTCTACAATCACCTCTTTTTGCTCTATCTTTTTATATGTTTGCTGCAAGGTTTTGTTTAACCCTTCCAACGCACCTTGCTCGAGAAAAAGAGACTTAACCAAACGAGGTTGTCTGCCAGCGCATCCTGTAAGAATCCAGTTGCGTTTGTTTTCTACTTCTTTTTTGTCAAAAATTTTTGAGCTGACTGTTTCCATCATCTGACCAATCATTCCGTCCGATAGAATTATAGCGGGCACCCTATATTTTTCTGTAAGTTCAAATGCCCTGTAAGTGAGCAACGCAGATTCTGAAACAGAAGCAGGAGCAAGCACTATTGTTCTATAATCACCATGTCCTCCGCCTCTTGTTGCCTGGAAATAATCGCCCTGTGCAGGGGCTATGTTGCCAAGTCCTGGACCTCCCCGCATTACATTTATTATAACGGCCGGTAGTCTGCAGGCAGCAATATACGAAATGCCTTCCTGTTTCAAACTTATGCCGGGGCCAGATGAGCTTGTCATGGCTTTTGCTCCGGCTAAAGAAGCACCAAACACCATATTTATGGCTGCAATTTCACTTTCCGATTGGATAAAAACACCTCCAACCTCACGCATTCTTTCTGCCATGTACTTAGTTAGTTCATTCTGCGGAGTAATAGGGTATCCTGCGTAGAATCTACAACCTGCTGTGATTGCAGCCTCTGCACACGCTTCGTTTCCTGATATTAAAATATTTTTGTTTGTCATTTTACTCTTTAAAAATAGTTATCGCGCAATCAGGACACATTATCGCACAGCTCGCGCATGAGATACACTCTGCCTCATTAATGCACAACACACTTTTCATACCTTTTTTGTTTACTTTTTCGGAAAGCTTAAGAATTTTTTTAGGGCACACCTCTATACACAAACCGCACCCTTTACACCTGTCAGCATCTATTTTTATTCTCATCAAACACCCTGATATGCATTTAATAAATCGGATTTTATAGAACAATAAATACCTTCTTCATCGAGATGATATTTTTTAAGAAGCTCTTTCCTTGCTCCATGCTCGATAAATTCAGAAGGAAGCCCTATAATTTTTATTTTAACATCAGTTATGTTTTCTCTGCTTAAGTATTCCAGAACAGCGCTGCCAAATCCTCCTTGCACAACTGTTTCTTCAATAATGACGGCTTTTTTAATATGTGTAAATATATTTTCGAATGTTTCAGTGTCTAATGGTTTAACAAATCTTGCATTAACAACGGTTGCTTGGATGCCATCTTTAGTATGCAAGTTTTCAGCTATAGAAAAGGCCGTGTGGACTAAGCTGCCAACTGAAATTACCGCCATATCATTGCCTTTTCTTAGTATTTCTGCCTTACCATACTCTATTTTTGCAGCTGGAAAATTAAAACTCTTTCCTAAAAGAGCGCCTCGTGGATAATAAATAGCAACCGGCCCTTTATCAAATTCTGCGGCAAATTCAAGCATGCTTTCCAATTCCAGCTGATCCTTAGGAGCCATGAGAGTCATATTGGGAAGATGGCGCAAATAATTAATAGTGAACAACCCATGATGTGTCGGTCCGTCTTCGCCGACAAGTCCGGCCCTGTCTATACATAACACAATGGGCAATTTCTGCAAACATATATCATGAATAATCTGATCATACGCTCTCTGCAAAAATGTAGAATATACTGCAATAAATGGTTTAAAGCCGCCTTTCGTAAGACCCGAGGCAAACGTTACGGCATGCCCTTCGGCAATACCTACATCAAAGAATCTATCAGGAAATTTTTCGCTAAATTCTTCAAGCCCGGTACCTTCACACATCGCGGCTGTTACTGCCAGAATTTTTTTATTGTTTTGGGCTATTTCAACTATTTTTTTTCCAAATGTGCTGGTAAAGCTCTGTTTTTCGAAAAAAGTTTTCTGCGAAACATCTATATTTTTTAGCGTAGGCGATATGCCATGAAACTTACCCGGCACTTCTTCGGCCAATCTGAATCCTTTCCCCTTCCTAGTGATTATATGGAGTATTTTTGCTCCCTTAATGCTTGTTACATTATTAAGAACTTTTACCAACTGCTCAACGTTATGCCCATCTATAGGGCCAAAATATCTGAAACCAAGCTCCTCAAATAGAAACCCCGGCAAAAGAAATGATTTCACGCTCTCTTGAGCTTTCCGCAACATATTTAAGAAAAATGGGCCAACTTTCGGAACTTTTTTTAAGTCGTTTTCGACTTTGTCTCTGATTTTGTTATAACCGGGAGTTGTTACTATTTTATTTAGATATGCACTTAAGGCACCGACAGTTTTGGAAATAGAATGTTTATTATCGTTTAAAATTACAAGCAAGTCTTTATTTAAGTGCCCTGCGTGGTTAAGGCCTTCGAACGCAAGACCTGTCGCAAGAGAAGCATCGCCAATAATAGCTATGACTTTTTTTGATTCGTTTTTCAAATCCCGCGCTACAGCAAGACCGAGCGCTTGAGATATGGAAGTTGAGCTGTGCCCGACTGTAAAAACGTCGTAAGGGCTTTCGTTTGCATTCGGAAAACCGCTCAGGCCTCCTAAAGTTCTAATTGTTGCAAATTTGTTTTTTCGTCCGGTAAGGATTTTATGCGCATATGCCTGATGCCCGACATCCCAAATTAAATAGTCATCAGGTGTATTTAAAACATAGTGCAGACAAACAATTAATTCTACAGCCCCAAGGCTTGAGGCAAGATGGCCGCCGGCATCAGAAATAACATCTATAATAACTTTTCTTATTTCTTCTGATACTAGAGAAAGCTCTTCAACGGAAAGTTTTTTAAGATCCTTCGGGGTATTTATTTTATCTAATAAATCACTCATGGTTCACCACAAATTAATATTATATCACTATGCTCAATTATTATAAAGTCTAAGATACTGTCTGAAGAAAAAGGTATTTGGCGGCTTCTAAGAGACCTTTGGTTTCTTTTATCGGCTCAAGACCAAGGGATATCTTCCTGAAAATTTCTTCTGCCAATAAAAAAGTTTTTTCTTCTCCTATGATCTTTACAAAACCGTCTTTATCTTTTGCATCATCTAAAACCTGGAATAAAAACCCAAAATTTTGTCCAAAAACTTTTAAGCTTTTTTTTATATTTTTTGGTGCTTTTGAAATATCGCAGGCTATATTAACGGACGCTTCTATTAATGCTGCCGTTTTTTTCTTCACGATTTCTTCATAATTGCGTTTATTTCTTGTAATATCCAGTATTTGACCTGCTATCATCTTGTTTGGACCTGAAGCTTTAGTAAGATGAGAAATTATACTTTTAAGTTCATTACCTGAATAATATTTTTGGGCTAAATCAAACGCCATAAATATCATTGCATCTCCAGCAAGTATTGCTGTCGCTTCTGTAAATTTTTTATGGCACGTCAATTTTCCGCGCCTGTAATCATCATCATCCATTGAAGGTAAATCGTCATGCACAAGAGAATAATTATGAATAAGCTCTAAAGCAGAAGCTATAGGCAATACTTTTGTATACTCAAGCCCGCAAATTCTAGCTATCTCAAGGCATAAAGAAGGTCTTATTCTTTTATTGTTTCCAAATAAAGAATAGCTAATTGCCCTTTTAAGAGTATACGGCATTTCTTTTTGTTTCTTGACATAACCAAGCAAGAATTTATCAACAATTTTTTTATTTTTTTCCAAAAATGCGGGTTTTTCCATAATAAAATACTTTATTTTTTATCCTCATTTCCTTCAACGTTTTCTTCATCAAGCGTGGAAAGCGAAAAATTGCCGGTTTTTGTTTTGGTAATTACCTGGACTTTTTTTTCGGCCTTGTTTAGTTCATCTTTGCAGAATTTTGCAAGTTTCATGCCTTCTTCATATTTTTTAATGGCTTTTTCTAAAGAAAGTTCCCCTTCTTGCAATTCATCCACAATACTTTCCAGTTTTTTAATAGCTTCTTCAAATGTAAGTGCTTTCATAAAACCCCCATTATATTTTATTTCTTTATTAAAATTTGAAATTCGAATATCGAAATCCGAAACTCGAAACAAATTCAAAATTCAAATGTTTAAATGTTCGAAACACAAGTTTCTGACATTTGAATTTCGAACATTTGATATTGTTTCGCCTGCCTGCCGGCAGGCAGGAATTTCGTGCTTTGAATTTTGAATTTTCTTTGTTCTGTCTTCAGTCTTTCCCTCGCATTCGCTCGGGACTATTCGCTTCGTGATAAACAAGGCGAATAGCTGTATTCTGTGAATTTTTTCAAAGAAAAAATTCATCCCGAGTAAACGGCTAATAAAAGCTTACGGAAGATCTTCCGACCTCTGTCTTCAGTCCTCTGTTTTCTGAACTATACTTGTAAAAGTGCCCTTATGAAGACGCGTTTTGACTATATCGTCTTTTTTTAAACAAGAAATATCTTTTAGAATCTTACCGCTATCTGTTGTTGTTATGCTATAACCCCTTAAAAGAACTGAAACAGGACTAACCGCTTCCATCCTGCCAACCACATAGGTAAAACTATGATTTTTATGTTCCACGACGCTTTTTATAAAAATATGCAATTCTTTCGAAAGTTCATCTAGATTTTGTTTTGATCTTCTTACAAAATTTATGGGTTCTTGCAAAATATAATGCGTCGCTAAAGAATGATATAACGTTTTCAATGAAGCTATGCGATGCATAACGCTACCAAACATCATGCTTTGAGAATTGTTTATATTATTCAGTAACTCTTCCCTTTCAGGCACAGCTATTTCAGCAGCTGCCGAAGGAGTCGGAGCACGCCTGTCTGCCACAAAATCAGCTATTGTGTAATCTATTTCATGCCCTACGGCGCTTATTACTGGTATTCTTGATTCATATATTGCCCTAGCGACTTCTTCCTCATTAAACGCCCACAAATCTTCCATGCTCCCTCCGCCTCGAGCTATTATAATAACATCTACATTCATCCATCTGTTTAAATCAGCCAAGGCAGCAGAGATTTCCTTCTTAGCAAATTCTCCTTGAACCAAAACGGGATACACAAAAATTTCTACATTCTTATTTCGTCTCTTTGCAACTTTAATTATATCTCTTATGACAGCCCCTGTTTTTGATGTAATTACACCTATTCTATTTGGAAATACGGGTATTTGTTTTTTATGGGCCTCCTCAAACAGACCTTCTTTCGCGAGTTTTTCTTTCAGTTTTTCGAATGCAATCTGTAGAACCCCAAGCCCTTTTGGTTCTGATTTTTTTACATAAAGCTGATACTGGCCTCTTTTATCATAAACGCCTATTTTCCCAAAACAAATTATCTGCATTCCATCTTTCAACTCAAATGAAAGATTCTTATTGTCTTCGCTAAAAAAAACGCATTTTATCTGCGCTTCTACATCTTTTAAGGTAAAATACATATGTCCCGAAGAATGAAACAGAAAGTTTGATATTTCTCCTTCCACCCAAATGTTTGGAAAGTTATTTTCAAGCAAAACTCTGATGTTTCTGGTTAGCTCACTTATTGTATAAATAAGTTGGTCGGTATTTTTCATGCGGGTAATACTTTTTCAACAATTCTTCTTATACTCGTAGCTTTTCCGTTTGAAGGCTCTACAGAAACTATAATCCCTTGTAGCTGCAGATCGCCTTCTGCAACATCGAGCTTCACAGGAAGACGGCTAATTAAACGCTCTATAACCTGCTCTTTTTTTCTGCCAAGAACAGAATCGAACGGACCTGTCATACCTAAATCGGTAATATACGCTGTGCCTTTTTCAGATATTCTTTCATCAGCTGTTTGTATGTGCGTATGCGTCCCCGCAATACAACTGACAAGACCATCTAAGTAATAAAACAAGGCAAGCTTTTCCGAGGTAGCTTCGGCGTGGAAATCAATTAATATAATATTCGTTTCTTTTTTAATTTCACTTAATACAGATTCTGTTGCTTTGAAAGGACAGTCCATAGGATCTAAAAAAACTCTGCCGAGTAAATTAATAACCGCTATTTTTATTCCTTTTTTGTTCTCAATAATAGTAAAGCCTCTCCCAAGAGCAGGTTTAGGATAATTAAGCGGCCTCAAGAGCCGATTTTCTGTATCTATTATTTCGAATATTTCTTTTCTTTTCCAGACATGGTCGCCGCTTGTTAATACATTTATACCATAAGAAAAAAGTTCCTGAGCAACCTTTGGTATTATACCGCTTCCGCCTGCTGAATTTTCTGCGTTTGCTACAATAAAATCTATATTGTTTTTCTCTACCAGGTTTGGAAGAAATGCTTTGATTGCTTCTCTGCCCGGATTCCCGACTATATCTCCTATTAATAAGATATTCATATATTTGTAAACTGTGTTCAGAAAACAGAAGTCGGACAACAGAACGGAGAAATTTACAACAAACAAATTATAATATACAAACAATTAACAATACCCAAATTACAAACACGTTTTGTTAATTTCTTTTTCCGTTTTCAGTCGTCTGTTTTTCCGACCTCCAAACTATAAACCATAATCTATAAACTGAATTTAAGTTACTTGGCGTACTCAATAGCTCGAGTCTCTCGTATAACAGTAACTTTAATTTGCCCTGGATATTCCAGATTTTCTTCTATTTTCTTTTTAATATCAAGCGCTAGCACTGATGCTTCCGCGTCGTTTATTTTATCAGGAATAACCATAATGCGTATTTCGCGGCCTGCTTGTATTGCATATGACTTATCTACACCTTTAAAAGAATCTGCAATACCCTCAAGCTTTTCAAGTCGTTTTATATAACTCTCTAAAGTTTCACGCCTTGCACCAGGTCTGGCAGCACTTATAGCATCTGCCGCCTGTACTAAAACAGCAAGCAATGTCTTTGGTTCTATATCGGCGTGATGGGCTTCTATGGCATGAATTACCGATTCGCTTTCTCCATATTTTCTTGCAAGATCTGCACCTATTTTAGCATGTGTCCCTTCTACTTCGTGGCTTACGGCTTTTCCTATATCATGGAGAACGCCTATCCTTTTTGCGAGATTAGCATCCATTCTAAGTTCAGAAGCCATAATACCCATTAAATATGCTACTTCTTTCGAATGTTGCAAAACATTTTGGCCGTAGCTTGTTCTGTATTTAAGACGTCCTATTAGTCTTACAATTTCCGGGTTCATATTTTGTATTCCTAGATCAAAAAGCGCTTTTTTGCCTTCTTCCTTTATTGTTTGTTCCACTTCTTTCTTTACTTTTTCGACTATTTCCTCTATTCTCGCCGGATGAATTCTACCATCCTCAATAAGGCGCTGAAGAGCAATTCTTGCGACTTCCCTTCTTACGCCGTCAAAACTTGATAGAATAACAGCTTCTGGCGTATCGTCTATTATAACGTCTATTCCCGTAGCTAATTCAAAAACTCTTATGTTTCTTCCTTCTCTGCCTATTATTCTTCCTTTCATTTCATCTGTAGGAAGATTGACAACACTGACGGTGGTTTCGACGGTATGTTCGGCAGCATATCTTTGTATTGCAAGTCCGATTATCTTTCTCGCTTCTTTGTCAGCCTTTTCGTTGGCCTCATCAAGCTCTCTTTTTATCATTACGGCTGCCTCTTGCTTAACCTCATCCCGCAGTTTTTCAAGTAATATACGCTTAGCTTCCTGCGCAGTAAGCCCTGATATTGACTGTAATTTTAGCTTTTCTTCCTCTAACAAGACGTTAAGCTCGTGTATTTTATCCGAGGCTTCTTTATTTTTGGCGTTAATTTCATTCCATTTTACAGTTATGTCTTTTTCTTTTTTGTCCAGTAAATCCACTTTTCTGTCTATGTTTTCTTCCTTCTGCATAAGGCGTTTTTCCATATTCAGAAGTTCTGTTCTTCTTGAGCGGGTTTCTTGTTCAAAATCGTTGCGCAGTTTTATCATCAAGTCTTTAGCTTCAAGCTGCGCTTTCTGTCTCATGTTTTCCGCTTCTTTAGCGGCGTTTTCTGTAAGTTCTTTTGCTTTGGCTGCTGCCTTGGTTAACTTTTTACCTGCAACAATACTTTTAATCCAAAAGCCTAAAGCAAAACAGAACAAAGCAATAATAATATAACCTAATAAGTTATAGCTCGTAAGCATAGTATGCTCCTCCTTTCGTAGATATAGAGCCTCACGATACAGCAGTGGTTCCTCTATTGACCCGCCAAGGCGAGTCTGTCTTATAATGTTAGTTTGTTATACCCGCCGTAGCTTATCTCCCATGAGATTCTTCTACTGGCGAAGGCGGATAAACCAAAGAAAGGCAAAGTGACGATATGTATTTACAGCCGGGGATTATGCGTATAAAACTTTTTGGACAGGAATATCGGAAAGAGAAATTGGCAATTTATTGACTATCTGACAGCTAAAAGCAATGCCTATTGTTTTTACCCTTTTTGAAAGTTTCGCAAGAAACTTGTCATAACATCCTTTGCCCCTGCCAAGACGATTGCCTTTTTTATCAAAAGCAAGGCCCGGAACAACAACAAGATCAAGATCATTCTTGCCTGTTTTTTTGCCATATCCTTTTTGGGGTTGGCAAAAACCCAATCTAGTTTTTTCTAGATTTTTATCAAAACCTTCGGAAATTAAAAAAGGTTGTATCGTGCATGTGTCTTCTAAAAAATACGGCACTGCTATTCTCTTACCCATTTTGAAAGCTTCCTGTATCATATCCCAAGTATCGACTTCGTCTTCCTTTGATAGATAAAACATTATTGTTTCTGCTTTTTTAAAATCAAACGAACAAAAAAGTTTTCTCTTTATCGCCGAACTTTTCTTTTTTCTCTTTTGTTCGTCTATTTTCTCTATTTTTTCTTTTATACTTTTCCTTAATGCTTTTTTCAAAGACTGAACCATATTATTATATCAAAAATCGCGTTTTTAGCAACAGTTTATTCACCCTGGTTTTCTCTTGCAACTTCTTCCAGTCTTTTGCTTTCAAATCCTTTTCGTTTAGCAATTATCCTGTAGTCAAATTGAATTGATGATTGCCCGCCTTCAGTTTCATTAATAATGAAATAATCTTTACCTTTTTCTTTAACAAACAACCCTTTGGTATCGCCGCATGGCGTTAAAAATACAAAATATAAAACATCTGTATTAACTGTTTCCAAAAATACCTTGTCTATGGCGACTTTTGCCTCACCGTTTTGTAGTTTTGCCGAACCAAAATCTTCAAACCAGACTTCTGGACTTTCCATGCTATATAAAAGTCTGTCGCCGTAATTTTGCGTATTGACCATCGCATTTTTGCTACCCGCTACCATAAAATTACCTTCAACTCCAGCATGACCATTGATCATAACATCACCATTAAAAAGACCTGCCCAACCAGCCCCCATTCCTCCTTTATTTTCCGCATATAAAGCTATGGTTTTAACACCTGTGTAACCGGCATCTGCATATACCCTTATGCCGTTTGTTCCCTCCGCACAGATGGCCCAAGCCCCATCCTTGCCTGTGCTTCTAAAAATTCCTCCTATATCGCCGGTGCTGTAAATTCCAACATCGCCGGCAGTATATATTCCGTAAACATTACTCCAAGCAATAACATCATTTATAAAATTAGGATTGTCACAACTGTGAGGATCATTGATGGTGCTGTCCCAGCCTCCTCTTTTGGAATATGAACGTGCTGTAAAATATCCTCCATATGCTATTCCATTGGCAGTCTCTGCTGTTGTATCAGATACTACACCATAGCCAAAACCATCATCAGTAATAGTTTGGCTATAAAGACCATAGGCGTACTTATCTCCGCCGATATTCTTGGCTATACTATAAATACCTACCACGCCTTCGAAGCAGCTCTCATCTCCTATAACGTTCGCACATATACCATGCGTTTTACTAATACCCAAAATTGCCCAGCTATTTTTCGCGGGAGACATATAAATATTTTTGTCCTCCTGTGAAATTTCATCCGGAGTAAGCCCTGATATTCCAACAATTGAGGCACTATTTAGGCTCCCTTTACCAACAATACCACAGCCTCTAAGGTAATTAGGTACTGTATTGGGATATCCTTTATCATCGCTAAGTGTAGTACTATCACCCAAACCAACGACACCTATACCTGAATCTGGATTTGCAACAAAACCATAAATACCGTAGCCAGTTTCGGATGAACCTACAACACCTACGCCGGTGTTTGGTAAACCATCTAAGCCATACGCGTTACCTCGCACACCAGTCCAGTAGCTTTCTCCAATAACACCACATGTACCAGCCTTACCCCATAAACCAATACCTGCTGGAATTTTTGTTTGTACCTGTTGTTTGTCTATTGTAACTGTAATATATTTTGTCGTGTTTGAGGCTTCTCCTCTAACACCCGTTCCTACATCGGTCTGCCCCCAAATAGAAACCCCACCGTTAACAGTTTTGCTGTACAAAGCGCAATTATAACCAGATAAAACTCCTGTATAATTTCCCGCATAATCTTTGTAACAATAAATTGCTGAATTATAATTCCTTAAATCTGCTTCGACATCAAAATATCGTTCCGTATTAGTAGTAACATTATCCACAACAATTAAGCTAGGCTTATAATCAGCTGCTATAGGTACTAGCTCGTAATGGCTATTGTTTCCAGCTACGTAAGTTTTCCCAACTGCCATTTGCCGTGCACGCAGGTTTTTATAATCGCCATAAGGCGCCGGGTAATACGTAGTTAGCTTTATTTCCTGTTCTGCAAATGTTAGCAAAGCTGGTGCCGTAAGATAAAAAAACATACTTACCAAAGAGATAAAAACAATTGGTTTCAGTTTTTTCATATGCCTCTCCTTTTAAAAAATGTTTTTTAAAAAACTTACACTGCATTATTACAACTAATGTGACGCAAACTGTGTCCCAAGCAAAGAATCCAGCTCTTCCAGGTTTGGAGAAAACGACTCTGCGGTTGCTCTATCAACAATACCTTCTCTACATAATTTTACCAAATGTTGATTCATTGTAATCATACCCTGAGTTTTTCCGGTTTGTATGATAGAATAAATCTGACTCAGGGAATGTTCTCTGATGAGACTTCTAATAGGTGAGGTAACATACATTGTTTCATATGCTAAAGCCCTTCCTTCTTTATCTTTGCGAGGTAAAAGCTGCTGGACCACTACGAAAGAAAGTACTAATGAAAGTTGGACTTTTATTTGATTTTGCTGATATGGCGGAAAAACGTCTATAATTCTATCAATGGTATGGATGGCGCTTCGTGTATGAAGTGTAGTCAAAATTAGATGCCCTGTCTCGGCAAGCGTTAAAACGGTTTGTATTGTCTCTAAATCCCTCATTTCACCGACTAATATAACGTTTGGATCCTGTCTAAATAACCTTCTTAGCGCCTCTTTAAAAGAGGTTGTATCTTCTCTCACTTCTCTCTGTTCAATCGTTGATTTTTTATGTTTAAAAAGGAATTCTATCGGATCTTCTATAGAAATAACATGATATTGCTTTGTCATATTCAGATATTCAACCATTGATGCTAGCGTAGTGGACTTACCGCTTCCTACGGGACCTGTAACAATAACAAGACCACTTGGCATTTCAAGAATTTCTTTTAGAAGAGGCGGAAGCCCCAGCTGTTCCATAGTTGGTATTTCAAATGGGATAGCCCTTGCGACCAAACTTATAGAGCCTCTTTGCCTAAAAATATTTATTCTAAATCTGGAAAGACCGGGCATTGAAAGGGCAAAATCGATTTCTTTTGTCTCTTCAAATTCTTTTAGTTGAGATTCTGTAAGAATGGGCAAAACTGCTTTTTTTATTACATCAGACGTTAAAGGTTCTGTATCCTTTCTTACCAAACTTCCATACACTCTGAATTCAGGCGGAAGCCCTGCTACAAGATGAATATCGCTTGCATTCCTTGCTGACATTTCCTGAAAAAGATCTTTTATGTTGATGCTCACAATGCCTCCTTTTCGTATGCAAAAACAACTGGTTTAGTGTTACTATTTGTATATAACAGGCGTAGCGCCTCCTGTTGGATATGATTCACTTGCGTCATTTATGACGCCCGTAGCATCTATGGTAAGAATCGTAGCACCTCTTTTTGCCTGCGCAGTGAAATCAGTTTCGCTTGCAGTTAATATACTATAGTTATAATCACTGCTATCGGGTATTTCGATATATTTTAACAAATCCTGCATATTGCTCGTATAACTTTTATTATCAGCAAAATACATTTTTTCACCGGTGTATATCAAGCGCAGGCCGGATCTCGCAATATCTTTTTTAGCACCTTCAACCATATGATAATAGCTTGGTACAGCTATTGAAGCTAAAACACCTACTACAATAATTACAATGAGAATTTCAATTAATGTAAAAGCGGATTTTTTTATTTTTGAGTGAAATAAAGAATTTAGCATAAATACTCCTTTTTGAAACGAATTTTACTTTTATGTTACCTGCCTCCTATTTGTGTCAGCTGAAAAATAGGAAGCCAGATACTGCTGACAATAATGCCTACAATGCCTCCTGTTACAATTATCATTAAAGGCTCAAATAAACTTGCCATACGCTTCAGAGATGTCTCTATAGACTCCTTGAAAAACTGGTTGATTTCCACAAACATAGGGCCCAATGTACCGCTTTCTTCACCAACTGATATCATTTGGTAAACCATGGGCGGCAAAAACACCAACCTTTTCATCGCCTGCGATGTTGTGTTGCCGAGTTTAATTTCTTCTCGCACTTCTTTTAGCATAGAAACAACCACAATATTATCAAAATATTCTATTAATGTATCAAACGCCAACAAAAGCGAAACCCCGCTTTCAAGCAAAACAGAAAGTATGAGTGATATTTTTTCTATAATCATTTCTTTATAAATGTTGCCCGTAAGCGGAAATATGAATTTAAGCAAATCGATATTCCATTTTCCGAAAGGAGTCTTTTGGTAAAACTTTAGTCCAAAAAATAGTGCAGTTATTCCAAGTGTGATTAAAGGAAAATTTTTTTTAAAAGCATCTGATGTTTTTATGACGATTTGCGTCAATAACGGAAGTTCTACGTGAAACTGCTCAAATAACCGTGTAAAAATTGGAACAAACCAAATCAAAATTATAGTAATGGCCATAATAGCAACGACAAGCACTATTGCCGGATATATTGAAGCGTTTATAACCTGCTTTCTTATGTTATCTGTAGAATCCAAATACTCATAAAGTTTGCTAAATGTAAAAGGTAATCTTCCGCTTCTTTCTCCTACCCTGATTAAATTTACCCAAAGTACAGGGAATATATTAGGATATTTTGTCATGGCATTTGATAGGCTGGCCCCCGCTTCTATATCTAAACGAATACCAAGCAAAGCTTTATGAAGCGGTCTGCTTGTGACTTGATTGATTAAAACATCAACAGCTCTCAAGAGCGGTATATTGGCCTTTAGCAATACTGAAAATTGATTGCAAAGAGTTTTTAAATCGGAATAAGTCACGCTATTCCGATATCTTCTTTTTGGCGCAAGCAAAGGAACAAGACCGTCTCTTAGCTTGCTTTCTTTAATATAAACAACCACGCCTTCTTTTTGAAGTGTCCTTAGCGCTTCTTCTTGGTCGGTTGCTGTAACAAAACCTATGTTTGCGAGTCCGTCATTATTTATTAATTTGTATTTAAACGTTGTAGCCATTTGAAATCCTATCTTGTCACTTAGCTTTGAGTTGCGAGCATTACTTCTTCTACATTGGTTATACCTTTTAGAACTTTTTCTACTCCACTATCAAAAAGAGTTTTCATGCCGCCTTTTATCGCCATGTTTGTTATTTCATAACTTGGTTTTTCTTCGTAAATGGCCTTTCTGATTGTTTCATCCACTGCTAAAACTTCAAAAATTCCTACTCTGCCAACATACCCTGTAAAACTGCATTCCTGGCATCCAACAGGATTATACAAAACAGGCGGTATTCCTCGCGCAACTCCTAATTGTTCCATTATAGTTTTATCAGGAGTATACGCCTTCTTACATTTGTTGCATAAAACTCTTACTAATCTTTGTGATATAACCACATTAAGAGTGGCTGATAAAAGATACTTGGGTATACCTATATCGAGAAGGCGCGTAATAGCTTCTACTGCAGTGTTAGTATGCAGCGTACTCAAAACTATATGGCCTGTAAGAGCCGCCCTTATACATATGGAAGCTGTCTCCAGGTCTCTTACTTCTCCGACCATTATAATATCGGGGTCTTGTCTTAAAATAGCACGCAGACCGTTTGCAAAATCAAATCCTATATCAGGATGAGATTGCGTTTGGCATATTCCTTTTATTTTATACTCTACAGGATCCTCAATTGTCAGTATGTTTTTTCTAGAAGTTTTTACAGTGTTAAGAGCTGCATAAAGAGTCGTGGTTTTGCCGCTTCCGGTTGGACCTGCGAGGAAAACTAGACCCATATTTTTTGATAGCCCTTTTCTGACTTTTTTAAGATCCTCGCCTTGAAGCCCTAAACTTTCTAACTCAAAAACCATTTTACTTTTATCAAGAATCCTCAAAACAACCTTTTCGCCATAAATAGTGGGAATTGTAGCTACTCTAAAATCTATTTCACGATAATTTATTTTTATTGAAAACGTACCATCTTGCGGCAACCTTTTTTCTGCAATGTCGATATTAGCAAGCACCTTAATACGTGAAATAATAGGATAATAAAAATGTTTCGGAGGGGTAGGCATATCATATAAAACACCATCGATTCTTTGTCTAATCCAGAGACTATCATCAGTGGGTTCTATATGTATATCACTCGCCCTATTATCGATTGCTTTTTTTAAAATTAAATCTACCAGCTGAATAATAGGCTCTTGCTGCGCTGTTATTTTTAATTCTTCTAATGTAATTTCACCGCCTTTGGACATATCGATTAAATTTTTTAATCGATCGTATGTTTTTTCTACGGCTGCTTCCAGTTCATCGCCCATGGTATAAAATGATTCAATTGCCTTTCTTATATCTTCAGTGGTAGCTATACCATATTCTACTAAAAGACCGCTTGTTTTCTTTATGTTATCGATACAAACTAAATCGAAAGGATCGGATATCGCCACTTTTAATGTATTCCCCTTTTTCTCTAACGGAAAAACTTTATATTGCCTTGCTAAAGATTCCGGTATATAGCCTTCCATTTCTTTTTTTTCACTTGGTATGATAAAATTGCCTTTTTCAAAAGAAATTTCTTCAATCATAAGTTGTTCTGCCAATGCCTTCACAACTTCTTTTTCGTGGGCTATACCCATTTTAGCCAGTATCGTTCCTAACGGCTCTTGAGTTTCTTTTTGTTTTAAAAGAGCTGCCTTCAGTTCCTCTTTAGTGACAATATTCTTGTCAATTAATATTTGACCTAATTGTTTTTTTTCTGGCATTTTTCAATCCTTTTTAAAAATATACCCTTGGTTTACAACAGGCGCTTTTTCTTTTTTTGTTTCTTTTTTTTGCGCTTCTTGTTTTGCCTGCAAATCTAGTTGTTTTTGCTGAAGTTTTTGATATTTTACCAGTTCATCTTCCATCGCGATCACAGCAATTTTATTGGAAGTGAGGTTTTCTGCCTCTTTTGTTGCCCGTCTTTTTTCGGCCTGATATCCCTCATTGCTTGCTCTTAGCTCATTTTTTGTTCGTCCTGATTCCGAAGCAAGCTCTGCATGTATTGAACCTTGGATAGCAGGCATGTGTACAATACGAGGCGTTATCAACACTATTAACTCAAAATCTTCAAGTTCATCTGTGTTTCTTTTAAACAACAGATTTAAAAGCGGTATGTCACCCAATACGGGAACTTTGCGTTCGCTTATTGTCTTTTCTTTTGTAAGAAGACCTCCGAGCATAATTGTCTCACCGTCTTTCACCACAACAGTTGCCTTGGCAGCCCTCGTAAATGGATCATACGTTGTAGTTGATATCAACGATTGTTTGACAGTTGTGACTTCTGGCTCAATGACCATCGTAATATAATCATCGGAATTAACTTGGGGGGTAACTTTTAACGTTGTACCTATTTTTTCTCTTTCAACCTGTGTAATAACATCTCCGGTTTGCGATATTGTCACCGAGCTTAATGAAACGGCCGCATCGGTTGATATCTGAATTTCTGCTGTCTCATTGCTTATAGTCAATATTTTAGGTGTTGCAAGATATCTTACTTTCTGGTCCGTACCCATCGCTTTTAAAACTATCTGTAAACTGTCTAAATCTAATATTCCTACTGTTAATGTGCTGGTAAGCACGCTATTTTTTAGCAAACCTTTGTCTAACGGAAAATATGTATTCCTACTTGGGCCCGTGTATTCTGCAATTGTACCGGTTGAAGTTCCATATTCCAAGCCCAGACGTTCAAGAAAATCTCTACTAATTTCAAGAATCTGAGCTTCTATCATAACCTGGGTAAGAGGCTGATCAAGCTCATCGACAACTTTCTCTATCAATTGCATGTTGCTTGCTATATCAGTAACAATAATGCTATTTGTTCGTTCGTCAACTATTAAGCTTCCATATCCTGTTAATATCTTTGTAATAACCTCTTTAATGCCCACAGAAGCCCCTGAGGAAGATTCCGAGGAAGATGACCCGCCACCTGTCGGTGGAGTAAGCATCGTCACGCCTCCAACAGAATTTTCTTCACCACCATATTTTACGGAAAGATTTTTACCTGATCGCGCGGCTACTTTTGAAACGGAAGCAAATTTCAGCTTAAACACCTTGGTAACGGTATCTATATCCGGCGCACCTTCTTCTTTTATAACAAAAATATTTTCTTTTATTAAATCTGCCTTTAATTTATGCGCTGACAATATTGCATCGATTGCATCTTTCAACGCGACGTTTTCGAAATATAAATTTAGGAATTTATCTTTTACGTTAGCGCCTATGACAAAATTAATACCTCCTTGCATAGATAAAGCCTGCAAAACATCCGAAAGAGCTGCATCTTTTAGCGTAACGGATACCGTTGTGACCTCTCCTTTGTTTACTTTTATATAAGCTTGGCCTTCATCTTCCTTTTGTTGTGCAGATTGCTGTTCCGATTGTTGCAAGCCATTTGTTGAAGAATACACTATGTTCGACAAGCTGGAAACGCCGGGCGGTTCACTACACACCATTGCTACGGGACAGGTTAAAAATATAAAAAATAGGATAGTTTTTTTCATTTTTTTCCCTCTTTATTTGCGTAGAGAATATTAACCGTAAAAACTTTCTCTTCCGGCAATTTTTCTATTGGTTTTAATTCTATTTTATCTTTTAGAATTTTTGAAAGTTTAAGACCCGGCGAAACTATGTCTCCTTCTTTGAATGTTTTTCCGCTTATAATTGCCAACAGTTTAGTACCCTGCCAAATACATCCTTCTAACTTAAGTGTATTTAATTCACTTTTATATTTACTCATAACATCAACATTTTTGGCGGTTTCTTTAGCGCCGGATATAAACATAGCATCTCCACCCTGTCTGCCTTTTTTGGCATTATCTTCATTTGATATTATTGCATTTAAAAGGTTCTTGTCTGTGATTATTTTTTCTTTTATGGAGTCGGGCAAGGCAAATGGATTTTTTGTGTTTGAAATATCTGATTCCGAATAAAAAGTATCTTGGTCTTTTGGGGGATACAAATTCTGCATTTCTGAAAAACAGAGAAATGATATATTGCTAATGATAAAAAATAATAAAAAAATTTTGTGTATTCTGAACATATTAGTATGCCTCTTGCAAAACACATGTCTCCAGAACTAATGAAACGTCAAGGTTGTCTTTTCCGAAATAAACTGTCTGTAAATTATCAGAATTAGAAAACCCTGCTTGTTGCATGTTGAGTTCTTTAATAATAAATATTTTATCGGTTTCTTCAATCTCGCGCAAAAAAGATAACAAATTAACGAAATTAGATTTTAGTTTTATATTAAAATTATAAAACGATACATTACCCTTGTTTATTTCGGAGGGTTTCATCGAAACAATAGCTATATTATGCGTTTTCATATATTCGGCAATCTTATTCATAACATCTTCGGAGGCGGTTCCGGAACCGTAGAAATGCTTTTCAAGATCTCTTATCGATAAAACTATTTTTTTAATGTCGCCAAGATGTGCAAGTTTTATTGTTTCCTGTTTTTTTGCCTGTTTTATTTTCTTAAGCAATATATTCTGAGCATTATACATACCGACACTTATTAAAGCTGCTGCAACTGTAATAATAACTACTATTATGAGTTTTTTGTTCTTAATGGCGGCTTTTTTAATTTCGTTTAAGTTTCCGGTATTTGAATCCATCTTAGTCCTTTTCTGAGGATGCGTTTATTGTATAGTTTAACAAGTCTGTATCGCCGATATTATCTGTTTCGACAAAAGAAAGCTTAACATCATCTATGTCGCTCATGAATTTATCATTTTTCTTAAGCAACCCTGTAAAATTATTGAGTTTATTAATGGCGTCCTGCTCTTCGGAAAGAATAAAACCGGAAAATACAAGTTTTATGTCTTTATCAAAAGCAAGCACCTCTTCCCCAGATGCTTTTTTGTAATCATATTTATAAACATAAGACAGCTTTTTGACCCAAGCCGTATCCGGCATAAAATCAGCTATCGCTTTGATTTTGACATAAATAAAAGGTTTTTTGTTTATAAATTCGAGAGTGTTCCTAACGTCGGTTATTTTTTTTCTAAACCCTACAACAGAATCCACGTTCACGTTCTTGGGCATGTTTTTTATACCAGCTGTTATTGTTTGATTCTGCCCAGCGAAATAATTTAGCTCTTTTTTTGATTTGATAACTTGAGAATATTTAAAACCATTTAATAGCAGACTCACAACAAATATAAAAAATAAAATTTTTTCTACAGATGGAATTACGATATGCCTGAGTGCATATTCATTGATGAATTGTTTACGTAAAGAGAATTTTTTCTTTTTGTTAAAACAAAGTATGTTTCCATAATGAACAATGTTTTCCGAAAAAATACTTCCATGTGTTTTGACGCGCGGATCAGCACAAAAAGGCTGGTATCTTAAATTTACTGATTTCTTTTTGCTATATTCGATAAAATTGTCAGTAAGCTTTGAGCTTAATGCCAAAAATACTTTGTCAAAATCTTTGCTTTTATCCGAAACTTTTGCAAAATAATCTAATGCAAATTGTATTTCTTTGCCTAACTTATCAAAAATAACATCTTCCTTATCGCCAATTTCTGCCAGGCTTATATCTTTTACAACAACAGGTTTTGCTTTATCATATGCCGCAAACATGAATTGATTTTTTTCATATTCATAGCATATTCCAAATTGCTTGGTTTCAAGTTCCGGACAAAAATTAAGCAAAGGTTCCTGCAGGGAATAGGCATCATTAGCAACATATCCGACAGTAACGGAATATTGTTTTGCAATTTCAGATATTCTGTCAATCAACGATTTTTTTGCTGCAGTAAAAACAACATTAATTTTACCGCTAGAAGCAGGAAAATACTGAAAAAAATAATCCACTTCAGACAGTTTATATGGAAGATATTTCTGGGCTTCAAACACTACTGCTCTGCCTGCATCTTTTTTTACTACAGCCGGCAGACTGAAAAACCTGACGACGAAAAAACTGACGGGTAAGCCTAAAATAATTACACTGCTTGAACGGTTAAAAAATTTATTATATAAAAGTTTCTCTATTGTCTGTTTGAATTTTACACAAAAGACGGCCTCATCTGAAAGTTCGCTTGTATTCGGCAAAATTTTTTGTAGATCAAATTCAACATAATCTTTGCTTAAGCATTTAGAAGCAGGCCCGGATTCTTTGAATATGGCTATTTCTGCATTGATATTTTTTATGTTTATTGAAAAAAACATTTGTTTTATTGGTTAATTGTTATTTTGGCTTCTATGGTTCTTAATCCTGTCGTAGGATCTTGATTGCCTATTGTAACGTTTGCGGTTAGATCGTTTTCAGTCAGACTAAACGCTCTGTAATTACCTTTTGAAGCATTTGCAACGGCTTTCCATACCGCTGCTTCTAAAGTATAAAAAGCTTTTTCCTTATCGATCGAAGTAATGGTCAATGCGTACTGCGTTCGTAAGACAAGTGTTAAGGCAAGCACAACAGAGGCTAACAGAGCGCTAATAATAAGCACTGTTGTTAAAGCGGCCGCCTTTTTATTGAAAATTTTTTTATTCATTTTTTCTCATTGCGTAACCGGACTTCCTCTTGCCATAATGCTGGTGCTATAAGAAATCGTTTTACCGTTTATGCTAAGCGTTACCACAAGCTTGAGCAATATCTGTTTTTCTACTTTAAATTGTATATCTTGTATGTTGGCACTTAGTACTGTCTTGGTTTCGGGTTTTGTTATATCGGGCGTAAAAGTCAGGGTTGTTGAGTTGAATTCATACAGATACTTAGTTTCGTTTCTGTACTCATCGGTTATGGTGCCATTTAATACTGTTCCTGTTTCGTTGGCCTCTATATATGAGGAATGTCTGACGCTATCCGCGATATGCGAATCAATAAAAACAGCCTCTCCCTGCAGTTGACTTATATCACCTGTTCTGTCTATCTGTCTGCGAATTGGTGAAAAAAGGCTTGCGACAAAAAACGTAACGCTTGCAAGCAACAGCACAGCTACAAGTATTTCAATTAAGCTGAAAGCTTTTTTATTTATGGTTAGCATTATATATCAATTCAGCGCGCCCTTACTAACCACTTTAGATATATACGTAGGCGCAGCTTGGTTGTGTTATTCCCATTTTACTTCAACGGTTACTTTTTTGTACGCCAAATCCTGCGGATAATCCTCTTGATAGACGTCGTCTATATACATTACTCTTTGTGCATTTTTTAAAACACAATCCGAAGGTAGTTCTACAGTTTTTGGTTGTCCGTTTGTGTCTTTTAAAAAATAATTTCCTGATGAGTCTTGAAAATCGCTTAAATATACGGATTCTGTAACATACCTTCGGAAATCTTCTACAGTCTCTCTTGCATAATTAAAACCTATTATGTTTTCATCTGTTATGTTCTGCGTTTTTTTCATGCTTAATAAAAACGAGATCATTCCTAGAATCACCACACCTGCCAACATTGTAGCAATTAAAAGCTCTATAAGCGTGAAAGCTTTTTTACAGTTCATAGACAGTCTGAAACTTTATTATTCAGGTTTGTTTGGATGTGTTCCGCTCCAGGTAATGTCATTATTAGTATTATCAAAAGTCATTACGATTGTTTTGTCCTTATTTGTCGCATCAGACTTTGACGTTCTTGTCGCCGTTACCTGAAAAGCAGTTGCGCTAGCAGAATCTATACTATAATACCAATGATATTTTGTATCAACATTAGGTGTCGTGCTTGTCGGAACCTCAACTCCAAGTATGCCCATGTCAGTTGTGTAGGTACTTTTTAAATTAAAATAAACTTCTTCCGCATGCTTAACTGCAGACAAGGCTTGCAGTGCCTCTCCTGTTCTTGCTTTTTCGACCATACTTGTCATTTTTGGTAACGCAAGACCTATAATAGCGGCTAAAATAACTAACACGATCAGAATTTCTATTAACGTAAAACCTTTTCTTGTAAACATATTTTTCTCCTTTCTTTTTTATTTATTGTGTCTTTATAATCAAAATTTGTTTTTTCTCACCTCCTTAAGCAATCGAAATTGTGAATTTTTATTTTGTGCTCGGCACAATATACTATCTTTTTGGCAAAAATGGGTAACTTCCGCTCCATTGTGTGCTGAAATTTGATCTTGTGTATGTCATTGTTATGTCTGTACCGGAATATTGGCTGTTGCCTTTATTTGTACGAAATAGTGTTGCACTAAAACCATTTTCGTCACCACCTATATCATGCAAAATAAAATATGTATCGGCGTTACCCTCAAATGCACATGGAACTTCAATGCCCAGCGCTCCTGTTACCGCATCTGGAGAACAGTCTAGTATATCTCTATATCTTCCATTTTTTGAATAATATACTTCCTGAGCGCTTTTTATAGCGGCAAATATTGCCATCGCTTCGCTTGTGCGGCTTTTTTCAACAATATCTGTGTAGCGCGGAATTGCGATAGAGGCAAGCACTGCTAAAACTACAATAACTATCAATATCTCAAGCAAAGTAAAAGCTTTTATTTTGTTCATTGTTTTTTCTCTTTTTTGTAAGACATTACAATTAGTAATAATTATCTCTAAAAATTTTAGGAACCGCTTGTTTCTGCCGGTATATACGGATATGGTTTGGCACCGCCATGAAAACTTGTTTTAAAAGTATTTTTATTATATTGCATTACTATTCTACTTCCAATTAAATTTGGATCTGTTGTGCCCTTGGCGGTTCTTGTAAGGGTAATACTATATCCGGTAACCCCTTGGTCTGCTGTTCCTCCTACTGCCATATCGCTTACATAAAAATATGTGTTTGTGCTGTCTTGCGTGGGTACTTCTGCCTCAAGTTCACCTAGCTGTCCTATGCTTGCATATGTTCCACATTGTATTCTGTATGCTTCTTGGGCTTGTTTTAACACGCTAAAAATATGCATTGCTTCGTTTCTACGGCTTTTTTCAACAATGCCGGCATAGCGTGGAATTGCCAGAGAAGCCATAACGCCCAAAACTACAACAACGATTAAAATCTCAAGTATTGTAAAAGCTTTTGTTTTTTCCATTTTAATACCTCATAAAATTATTATAAAAATGGGCTCGGTGCAGGTTCTGAGCTATCAGGCGCTGCAACCCCGCCTGGCTTATATGGATAATCTCCACCAAACGTTGTGGCAAAAGTACTGTGCATATAGGTCATTGTTATAGTTTTCCCGGCCTGTGCTCCTGTTCCTTTTGCTGTTCTTGTAAGTTCAACTGTATAATTAGCTGTATCGCCGGTTAAATTGGATAAATAAAAATAAGTATCTGTGCCAGCAATTGTCGGAACTGACACATTTTCAAGCACGGTTATTGAGTTTGCATAAGCGCCGTATTGTGAATAATAAACATCTTGGGCCTTTTTGATAACAGTAAAGATATGCATTGCTTCGTTTGAACAGTTTTTTTCAACGATATCAATATAGCGCGGAATTGCAAGAGCTGCTAAAACACCCAAGACTATCACAACTATCAGAATTTCTAATATTGTAAAAGCTTTTTTTGAGTACATTGTTTGCCCCCTTTTTTTAGCATTGTTTTAGGCTGCTTAAGTTTTTATTATTCATTATCATTAGCTGGCAAATAAGGATAAGCCCCTGTCCAATTAACGGTATTGGGTGATGTAAATTGAAATTCTATATACCAGTCTTGGTTGCCTCCTGCCCGATTTGTTCTATGAGCTCTTACATTATATTGAGTTGTTAAGTCTGCGGGCACGGGATAAATTTCATACCAAAAATAATATTGAGGAATCAGCGCACTATGCAACCACGGCACGCCATCAGCACCGTACTGATTTAAAATACCATGGTCTGCTGTGTATGAACCTGTTTGCGCAAAATACAATTCTTCTGCCTGCCGTATTTTGCTAATCATTTTCATTGCTTCTCCCACCCTAGCTCTTTCAGCCATACCTGCTAATCTGGGTATTGCTAAACCAGCTAACACCGCCAACACTACCAAAACAATAAGAACTTCCAGCAAAGTAAAGCCTTTAAATTTCCTGTACATATTCCGCATTATTACTTCCTCCTTTGTATTTCAAAAATCATTTTTTACTCTTTAATGGCCGCAACTCCTTGTTTAATAATATTTTTATTCCCTTCCCACAAAATTATTGCTGTTGAAACTGTATCATTAACCATACGAACCTTTGCCTCGCCTATAAGATTATATTTTGCGTCGTATATTTTGAATAAATCGTTTTGCTTTATGCCATCGTCATTACCTAAACTTACCAAAACAAAATTATATTGATTATTCCTGGATAAAACAGAACCTTCTTTATTTGCTTGCAATGTTTGTTGGAGCGCTCCTTCCCTGGCCGTCTCCACCTGAATTTCGCCAAGGTTAATTTCTTCCTGCGCTGCTTCAACTTTTTCAGTTTCTTTGACTAAAAGAGTATCGTACTGTTGTTTCATACTAACTAAAAGCTCTACCAAAGATATAAAACGCTGCTTTTGATCATCTAAGCTTGCTATAAGCAAATCCATTTTTTGATTTTTTTCATCAATAAGTTTTGATAGCTCAAAATATACCGTTTCTTTTTCCTTGATAAGTTGATTTAAGGATTTATTGTCTTCTAATAGTTTTGCATAGCTGATTTCTAACTCGTTGTTTTTTTGCTTAACTTCTTCGTAGGATAGTATGGTGGACTTCAGTTCTTCCTGTATTTTTTTGGTTTTTGTCTCTACTTCAGCAATTTGTTTTTCTAAAAATTTTTTTGTCTCCCTAAGCTTAGCGTAATCATACCCTAAAAAACAAAGGCCGACCAACAATATTAAAACAATAAGGCCAAGTAAATGAGTTTTTTTATTCATTTTTTTTTCCTTTTTTAATTTCTTTAAAAATAATTATAATTACTCAAGTTAATTATATATTATTCTCGTATCCACGTCAATAGCAAGAAAAAGGATTTGGAAAACACGCGTGGGATGCTAAGTTAGTTTAGAGATTATAATTTATGGTTTCAGAGGGCAAAAGTTTCAAATTAAAGAATTTGTGTAATGCGGGAAGGGATAAAAAAATGTTTATGAAATCGCGCAACGAAAATGAAATAAAGCATTAATATAAACATTGCGGATGCAAAGGAGGTAAGATCTTTGCGAAAACTTGTTAAGGAAGATTGCTTAAAAATCAGTGCTACACATATAATATCTAATAGAAATAAAAATGTTGGAACTAAAAAAACAAAAAATATACTTTTAATAAAACCTTTTGTATCAAGCCAGACCAAAACCCTATCCTGTGTCTTTGCCTCCATATTATTAATAGCTTCTACATAGCTTAGATTATCTTCCTTGCGGCAGCATTGACAGCCCAAGCAAATTTCATCACAGTCTACTATAACTAAAGCTTTATCATCGAATGTTTTGCTTACTATGCCCTGAACAATCATATATTATTTTCTATACGGCTCGGAAGAAAAACAGTTGAAAGTAGGAACTGTCAGCTGAAATTTACCTTTTTTAATCCAACCTTTAAGAATATCTGCTATTGCTCTTGCTTTCGCATAACTTGAAAGTGAACCTGT
>Ga0302252_1000192_pt1 | contig 71171 bp, 65 predicted proteins | sample AAG_RA_Leu_MG_FD_193511 | JGI IMG/M metagenome (GOLD analysis project Ga0302252, IMG submission 193511) | Enriched activated sludge microbial communities from anaerobic digester in WTTP, New Holstein, Wisconsin, United States - AAG_RA_Leu | ecosystem: Engineered > Bioreactor > Anaerobic >... | reverse complement strand
GCAGCAGAATCCGACCGGCTGTTCAATCAGATTCCTCATCAGTTCACTAGTTGGATGAGCCACGGCGATCTGGTGACTGCACCGCCGCCCGGATTTCGCTCGACCGCGGCAACGGATTCGACTCCGGTAGCGGCGATGAGCGATCCGGCCCGGGCTCTGTACGGAGTGCAGTTTCATCCGGAAGTCCGGCATACTCCGCTGGGGCAGGATATCTTAAAGAATTTTGTCTATGGCATATGCGGCTGCCGGGGCGACTGGAGCATTGCCGCTTTTGTCGCCACTTCAGTTGCGGAAATTCAAAATCTGGTGGGGAAAGAAAAGGTGCTCTGCGGCTTGAGCGGAGGCGTCGATTCTTCGGTGGCCGCCGTCCTGGTCCATCGGGCGGTCGGAGATCAACTCACCTGTGTGTTTGTTGATCATGGATTATTGCGCAAAGGGGAAGCCGAGCAAGTACAGGAGACCTTCTCCCGGCGTTTTCACATTCCCTTGGTTACTGTCGATGCCCGCCGGCGATTTCTGCAAAAATTGGATAAGATTACAGATCCGGAACAGAAACGGCGAATCATCGGCCACGAATTCATCCGGGTATTTGAAGAAGAATCAGCCCGGTTGGGGGAAAACCGGTTTCTGGTCCAAGGCACGCTCTATCCCGATATCATCGAAAGCGGCACCAGCACCGCCGCTACTATCAAGACCCACCACAATGTCGGCGGCCTGCCCGAAAACATGCGTTTTGAACTGTTGGAGCCGCTGAAATGGCTGTTCAAGGACGAAGTCCGGCGAGTGGGGGAAGAATTGGGCCTGCCAGAAGAGATTGTCTGGCGGCAGCCCTTCCCCGGCCCCGGTTTGGCGATTCGAATTCTGGGGGAAATTGACAAGACGAAACTGGCGATATTACGGGAAGCGGATGCGGTTTTGCTGGACGAAATCCGGGTGGCCGGGTTGTACCGGGAGATCTGGCAGTCGTTCGCCGTCCTCCCGACCGTGCGCAGTGTCGGGGTCATGGGCGATGAAAGAACCTATGCCTACCCGATTGTCATTCGGGCGGTCACCAGCGACGATGCCATGACCGCGGACTGGGCCCGGCTGCCCTACGAATTGTTGGAGCGGATTGCCAACCGGATCGTGAACGAGGTCAAGGGGGTCAACCGGGTGGTGTACGACATTACCAGCAAACCGCCGGGAACCATTGAGTGGGAATAGAAGCATCTCTTTCGGAAAGCGAGGCGATCGATGATGAGCATCCAGATGAGTTTGAAGAAATTTCCGCCGACTCTGATTTATTCCCGCCGCATGGTGATGCAGGACTTTCCGCACAGCTTGCCGGAATTGCTGCGGACAGTGATGGAGGAAGTACTGGCCTTGGGCGGAGAACCGTCCGGTCCGCCGATAGTCCTCTATTACGATCAGGAATTCAATCCCCAGGCCGTCGACCTGGAGGTGGCCTGGCCGGTAGCTGAACCCAGATTTTCTAACCGCACGATTCCCGCCGTGCAGGCGGTGGTGGGTGTCCATATCGGTTCCTATGAATCGATGGGTGCTTCTTATGAGCAACTGTATGCCTGGATTCAGGAGCAGGGCTATCGGCCGCTGATTCCGATGTGGGAAATCTACTTGAGCGATCCCCGAACCACCCGAGCCGAAGAACTGGAAACAGAAATCGTGGTGCCGGTCGAAAAGAACGAGAGTTAGAGAACGGTTGCAGACGGGATGATATATGCTTCGGTTTTGATTGGCGCGGCCAGCCTGGCCTTTGTCCTGGCTTGGTACACCTGGAAAAGACCTCGGATGGCGGGCAGCACGTATTTTACCTGGCTGATGCTGGCGGTTGCGGAATGGGCGTTTTTCTGCGCTCTGGAAGCGGTCGATGCTGATCCCGCCGCCCGGATCAGATGGTCAAAGCTGGCGTATCTGGGGATTGTCAGTGTGGGCCCGCTGTGGCTGTCTTTCGCTATGGCCTATTCCGAGCGCGTTCCCCGGTTGACTGCCAAACGGCTGGGGTGGCTGTGGATTGTGCCGCTGGTGGTTTTAGCCTGCACTCTAAGCAATGAATGGCATGGCCTGGTCTGGCCTTCGGTCTGGCCGCTGGCGGAGGAACCGGGAGCGCGTTTGCTCTATGCCCGTGGCCCGGTCTTTTGGCTCAATCTGGTCTATTGCTATGCACTATTGCTGGCAGGGGGCTTCCTGCTGGTGAGGACGGTGCTGCATTCCCCCCGTTTGTACCAGCAGCAGGTGGCTTGGCTGCTGCTGGGCGTCTGCGCTCCCTGGCTCGGAAATATTCTCTATCTCACCGGCATCAGTCCTCCTGGGCTGGATTTGACACCGGTGGGATTTGCTTTGTCGGGAATGTTGATCAGTTGGAGCATGTTCGGTTTGCGGCTTTTTGATCTGGTGCCGGTGGCGCATGAAGAAGTAATCGCCCGGATGGCACATGGGGTCTTGGTCCTTGATGAACAGTTCCGGCTCGTGGATGTGAATCCGGCGGCGCAGCGGCTCTTGGGCATCACGGCTGATGACATCGGCCGCTTTCTGCCGGCGATTGTTCCGGAATGGCCGGCGTCGCTGTGGCGCGATCCAGATTCGGAGCAGGTGGATTGCGAAATTCAGCTTGATCTTCCTCGGCCAGGAAAATGGCTGGAGGTCAGGCGGTCGCTGCTTCGTGATCACAGCCGCCGGGGAGCCGGGCAATTGCTGCTGGTGCAGGACATTACCATACGCAAACGCAGCGAGGAACGAAGCCGACTGCTGGCAATTACTGACGAGCTCACCGGCTTGCTCAATCGCCGCGGCTTATTCTCGCTGGCGGAACATCACTTGGAGGCGGCCGGTAAGACTGGGCGGCGGCTCTGGCTGTTGTTCGCCGATCTCGACAACCTGAAGCAGATCAACGACGAATTCGGACACGAGGCCGGCGACCGAGCGATCGTGCTGCTGGCCCAGGCACTCCGGGAGACATTCGAGTGCCAGCTGCTGGCCCGGATCGGGGGCGACGAATTCGCCCTGCTGCTGCCGGCAGATCCTTCCTGCTCACCGGCCGAACTGGAACGGCAATTGGCGGAAAACCTGGAGTTTCTGAGCAAATCGACCCACATCGGATTTGCAGTGGCAGCCAGTCTGGGCGGGGCGGTCTATGAGCCCGCTTGTCCGGTATCATTGGAACAGCTGCTGCAGCAGGCCGACCAGGAGATGTATCTTCACAAGCGGAACAAACGGCTGCAAGAAGCTGCCGCCGAATGTCCACCCCTCTGGCACTAGCCGCCCTGTTGCCGTTGGTTATATGACTCCGCCCTGCCGTAAGGCCTCAATTTCCTCATCACCATATCCAAGAGTCAGCAATACCTCCCGGCTGTGTTCGCCTAATTCCGGAAATGCGAGATGCAGGTGTCCGGGTGTTTCCGAGAGTTTGATCGGGATGCCGGTGAGGACGATGTCTTGACCGGAATCGTTGACATTGGTCAGGGTGTGGACCATTTCCCGGGCCAGCAGCTGGGGATGCCGGCAGACTTCGTCTAGAGTCAGCACCGGTGTGAAGCAGATGTCGCTTTCGGCAAAAAAAACGGTCCATTCATCCCGGGTTTTGCCTTGAAAGTAATTTTGCAGCCAGGTTTTCATCGTCTCCTGCCGATCCGGCCGCCACTGCTCCGGAATGTATTCGGGGCAGCCCGCCTTCAGGCAAAAGTCTCGCCAGAACTTGCCTTCAATCGCCCCCAGAGTTACATACTGTCGGTCTTTTGTTTCGTAGATGTTGTAGCACGCATATTTTCCGGTCAGACCTTCGTTGCCCGGCTCGGGCAGCCGGGTTTGCTTTGACCATTCCCCGATGGTATAGGCGAGCAGGCTGAATGAAGCGTCAGTCATGGCAATATCGACCAATTGGCCGCGCCCGGTTTGCTGCCGGCTGGCTAACGCCAAAAGAATGCCGATCACGGCGTGGAGCGCTCCCCCGGCAATGTCGGCGATTTGCACCGCCGACATCACCGGTGCGCCGCCGTGACCACCGGTAAGGGCGGTTACCCCGGCAATGCTCAGATAGTTTTGATCATGGCCGGCGGCTTCGCGAAGCGGCCCGGTTAATCCGTAGCCGGTCAGAGCGCAGTAAATGAGCCGGGGATTGGCGCTTTGCAGCTCCGCCCAGCCCAGGCCCAACCGGTCCATTACTCCCGGCCGGAACTGATCGATCAGGACGTCGGCGGTGGCGGCCAAACGTCGGAAAATTTCTTTGCCGGCGGGCTGGCGGAGATCGAGCGCGACACTTTTTTTGTTGCGGTTGACGGTGTAGAACCGGGTGCTCTGGTTGCCGGCGAGCGGGGCCAGGCTGCGGCCCAGATCACCGCCTCGGGGGTCTTCGACCTTGATGACCTCAGCTCCGAAATCAGCCAGCATCTGGGTGCAAAAGGGACCGGGCAAGTAGCGGGAGAGGTCAAGGACGCGAATATTGTGGAGAGGTAGCGGCATAGTCAGACCACCTTTCGAATTGGGAAAAGATTAATAGTATTATGTCGAATAATAGAGAAAACAGTCAATTCAAAGGTGTGAAATATAGTGCAATCGCCTCAGTTTTGTTGACAGCCTGGTGGCGCTTTGCTACGATAAAGCGGGACGGAACCCTCAGGGAAGAGTCGAAAGCCCGGTCAGCCCAGAGAGGTAGATTCCCGTTAAATCGGATGAATCTACCGGACTGGGTTTTATTGTTGTCAGCGATCCATGGAAGAAGGAGTGGGAGGAATGGAGCAAGCGCACATAGGAATCGTCATGGGCAGTGACTCCGATTTGCCGGTGATGAAGGCTGCTGTTCAGCTGCTCGATGATTTTCAAGTGCCATACGAAATTTCGATAATTTCCGCGCATCGGACTCCGGCAGCAGCCGAGCGGTATGCGGCGCAGGCCGAAAGCCGGGGCCTGGCGGTCATAATCGCGGCCGCGGGAGGAGCAGCCCATCTGGCGGGGGTGATGGCTGCCTGGACCATTTTGCCGGTAATTGGTGTGCCGATTCAAAGCAACTTGCTGGGGGGGCTCGATTCCCTGCTGGCAATGGTGCAGATGCCGGCGGGCGTTCCGGTGGCGACAGTCGGCATCAACGGGGCGCAAAACGCGGCGCTGTTGGCAGTGCAGATTTTGGCGGCAAACAATGGTGATTTGCGGCAGCGGCTGCATCAATGGAAAGCTGACCAAGCCGAGCGGGTTAATACTCGGTCGGCCCAATTGGCAGAGTGGGGTGTGCAAACCTATCTGGAAAGGATGAAACAATAATGATTGAACGGTATACCCGTCCCGAGATGGGGAATATCTGGGCGGCCGAAAACCGATTTCGCAATTGGTTGGAGATAGAGATCCTAGCCTGCGAAGCTTGGGCGCAATTGGGGAAAATTCCAGCCGAAGCAGTTGCCGAGATCCGCCGTAAAGCTGATTTCAATGTCCAGCGGATTGACGAAATCGAGTCAGTGACCAGGCATGATGTCCTCGCTTTCCTGACCTGTGTGGCGGAATATGTGGGGGACTCCTCGAAATACATCCATCTGGGCATGACATCCTCCGATATCTTGGATACCGGATTGTCAATGCAGATGAAACAGGCCGCCCAAGTCATCCGCCGGGGACTGGAAGAATTGCGGACGGTTTTGGCGCGACTGGCGAAAGCACATAAATACACGCTGATGATGGGGCGCACTCATGGAGTTCATGCCGAACCGGTCACCTTCGGCCTGAAAATGGCGCTTTGGCTTTCTCAGGTCGACCGTTGCCGGGAGCGGATGCAGCGAGCCGAGGAAATTGTCAGTGTGGGCAAAATCTCGGGAGCGGTCGGGACCTTCGCCAATATTGATCCCTTTATTGAAAGCTATGTTTGTGAACGGTTGGGCATCAAGGCGGAGGCGGTCTCAACCCAGATCATTCAGCGGGACCGGCATGCCGAATATCTGGCCCAGCTGGCGGTGGTGGCGAGTACTCTGGAGCAGTTCGCTACTGAGATCCGCAACCTCCAGCGAACCGAAATCCTGGAAGTGGAGGAAGCTTTCGCGCCTGGGCAAAAGGGTTCTTCGGCCATGCCCCACAAACGCAATCCGATTACGGTGGAACGAGTGGTGGGCCTGGCCCGGGTCATTCGCAGCAATGCCCTGGTCGGTTTAGAAAATGTTGCGCTCTGGCATGAGCGGGATCTCACCCATTCTTCCTGCGAGCGGGTGATTATTCCCGATAGCACAATCCTGCTCGATTATATCCTGTCTAAATTCACTGAGGTGATGGCCGGGTTGCTGGTCTATCCGGAAAACATGATGACCAACTTGAACCGTACGCTGGGCTTGATTTTCTCGCAACGGCTCATGTTGGCGTTGGTGGACAAGGGCGTATCCCGTGAAACCGCCTATGCCTGGACTCAGCGCAACGCTTTGGAGGCCTGGCGGCAGCGGGTGGATTACCTGGAGCTGGTGCTGCAGGATCCCGATGTCCGAAATCTCTTAAGCGAAGAAGAGCTGCGGCAGCTATTTGACTATCAGTATCACACCCGGCACATCGACTACATCTTTACCCGGGTGGGCCTGGACTAGGAAGTGAGGAAGGAACATGCTGGAAAAATTGGAACAAGTGTATGAAGGGAAAGCCAAAAAAGTTTTTCGGACCAATCAGGCGGACCGGTTCATTATTGATTTCAAAGATGCCGCAACAGCCTTCAACGGCCAAAAGAAGGGCATCATCTCCAACAAAGGCATCCTCAACAATCAGATCTCCTCTCATTTTTTCCGGCTGCTGGAGCAAAACGGAATCGCCACCCATTTTGTCGAGCAATTAAGCGAGCGGGAAATGCTGGTTAAAGACTTGCACATTATTTTGGTCGAAGTCGTGATCCGCAACATCATCGCCGGCAGCCTCGCCAAACGGTTGGGTTTGCCGGAGGGCACCGAATTGAGGCAGCCGGTGATTGAGTACTATTACAAAAATGACGATCTGGGCGATCCCTTGATCAATGACGACCATATCGCAGCGCTCGACCTGGCCAGCCCGGAGCAGATGAAAATCATTCGGGAACTGGCCCTGCACGTCAATCAAGTGCTGCTCCCCTATCTCCGAGAAAAAGGAATTGACTTGGTCGATTTTAAATTGGAATTTGGTGTGCACCAGGGCAGGATGCTGCTGGGGGATGAAATCTCGCCCGACACCTGCCGCTTCTGGGATCGGGAAACCAAAGAGAAACTGGACAAAGACCGGTTCCGGCGGGATCTGGGCCAGGTCGAGGAGGCCTATGTGGAAGTCTGGCACCGTCTTAACCGGTAGCGCGGAGGAGTTGAGGACAATGTATAAAGCGATGATTCGGATTATGCCCAAAAAGGGAATACTCGATCCTCAGGGGGTAGCGGTAGGAAAGGCGTTGGCGGCTTTGGGCTATAGCTCGGTCAATGAGGTTTGGGTCGGCAAATACATGGAATTGCTGGTCGCAGGGGATGAGCCGGCGCAGGTGGAGCTGCAGGTTCGGGAGATGTGCAGCCGGTTGCTATCCAACCCGGTGATCGAGGACTTTTCCTTCGAACTGGTGGAGATCGGGGGTCGGCCATGAAATTTGGGGTGGTCGTCTTTCCGGGCTCCAATTGTGACGCGGACTGTTACCATGTGATTCAGCGGGTTCTGGCGGAGCCGGTGGAATACATCTGGCATCAGCAGGATTCGCTGTCCGGCTGCGACTGTATTATCCTCCCCGGCGGATTTTCCTATGGCGATTATCTGCGGACCGGAGCAATTGCCCGCTTTTCACCGGTGATGGAGGCGGTTGCTGCTCATGCCCGGCAGGGCGGACTGGTGATCGGGATTTGCAATGGCTTTCAAATCCTGCTCGAAGCCGGACTGCTGCCGGGGGCGATGCTGCGCAACCGGGATCTGAAATTTCACTGCCAGGCCTCTTGGCTGCGGGTGGAACGAACCGACACCCCGTTTACCAATAGGTATCAACAAGGACAAATCGTCAATATTCCGATCGCCCATGGTGACGGTAATTATTACGCTGATGCCGAAACTCTGGCTGAGCTGGAGGCAAACCGGCAAGTTGTTTTTCGATATGCAACAGCGGCGGGAGCGGTTGATGCAACTGCCAATCCCAACGGTTCAGTGGCGAACATCGCCGGCATCGTCAACCGGGCAGGAAATGTTTTGGGGATGATGCCGCATCCGGAACGGTGCGCGGAAGCAATCCTGGGCAGCGAGGACGGCCGGCTGCTGTTTACTTCCCTGCTTCGCTGGGGAAAAGGAGGGATGTCGGATGGGCGCTGAGCAAGCCGGAGCTGTTTGCCCGTGGCGGGAAATGGGTCTAAGTGATCAAGAGTATCAGCAGATTCTGGAACTGCTCCAGCGGGAACCGAACTATTTGGAACTGGGAATGTTTGCGGTTATGTGGTCGGAGCATTGCGGCTACAAGAATTCCCGGCCGGTCCTTAAACTCTTTCCCACCGCCGCTGCTCACGTACTGCAGGGACCGGGGGAGAATGCCGGCGTCGTCGACATCGGTGACGGCTGGGCCGTGGCGTTTAAAATCGAGAGTCACAATCATCCTTCGGCGATTGAGCCGTTTCAGGGCGCTGCAACCGGAGTCGGCGGAATTGTTCGGGATATTTTTACCATGGGCGCCCGTCCGATTGCGCTGCTCGATTCTCTCCGCTTCGGGCCGCTGACCGAAAACCGGGCGCGGTACATTTTCAGCGGGGTGGTGGCCGGGATCAGCCATTATGGCAACTGCATCGGCGTCCCAACCGTGGCAGGAGAGGTCTTTTTTCACCCTTCCTATGAAGGCAATCCCTTGGTTAATGCCATGTGTGTCGGTTTGCTGCGCCATCAGGATCTGAAACGGGGGGCGGCCTCCGGAGTGGGGAATTCAGTGATGCTGGTGGGAGCCCGGACCGGCCGGGATGGAATTCATGGGGCTACCTTTGCCTCCGAGGAATTAAGCGCGGCTTCTGAGGAACGGCGCCCGGCGGTTCAGGTCGGGGACCCGTTCATGGAAAAATTGTTGATCGAATCCTGCTTGGAGATCATAGCCGGCGGATATGTGGTGGGGATGCAGGACCTGGGGGCGGCCGGTTTGACCAGCTCCAGTTGTGAGATGGCGAGCCGGGCGGGAACCGGGATTGAGATCGACGTGGCTTGCATCCCGTTGCGCGAGCACGGCATGACTCCCTATGAGATCATGCTCTCCGAATCCCAGGAACGGATGCTGGTGGTGCCCCGGGCGGGATGCGAAACGCAGGTCGAGGAAATTTTTCGGCGTTGGGGACTGGAAGCGGTGGTCATTGGCCGGGTGACCGAAGACGGGGTGATGCGGATTCGTGACGGCGAACGGATTGCAGCCGAGGTTCCGGCCCGATTTCTGACCGATGAATGCCCGGTCTATTACCGGGAAGAACAAGAAGCTGAATATTATCAGCGGCTGCGGCAGTTCGATCCGGCGGTTTTGCCCCTGCCGCAGGCCCTGGACCAGGTGCTGCTGCAACTGCTGGCGGCGCCGAACATTGCCAGCAAGCAATGGGTGTTTGAACAATATGACCATATGGTCGGCATTAATACCGCGGTTCCGCCCGGAGCCGGGGATGCTGCGGTGCTGCGCCTGAAAGAAGCCGGGAGCAAGGGGATTGCGCTCAAGACCGACTGCAACAGCCGCTTTTGTTACTTGGATCCCTATTGGGGAGGCGCTTTAACGGTGGCGGAGGCGACCCGCAATCTAGCCTGCACCGGAGCCACCCCGCTGGCTGTCACAGATTGTCTGAATTTTGGAAATCCTGAGAAACCGGAGATATTTTGGCAGTTCCGGCAGGCGGTTCTGGGGATGAGTGAAGCCTGTCGGGTGTTGGAGACTCCGGTGGTCAGCGGCAATGTCAGTTTCTACAATGAAACCAACAGTCAAGCGGTCAATCCCACGCCTGTGGTCGGGGCCGTCGGCCTGCTGGAGAACGTGGAGCAGCGATGCGGACTGGCCTTCGGTCCGGACGGCGATCTGGTCTATCTGCTCGGTCCCTGGCCGGCGGAGATGGGCGGCAGCGAATATCTGAGTCAGATTCATGGAGTTGAGGCTGGTCCGGTTCCCCGGCTGGATCTGCAATTGGAAAAACGGGTTCAGCAGACCTGCCGCAGTCTGATCGCTTCCGGGACGGTCCGCTCGGCCCATGATCTGGCCGAGGGTGGACTGGCGGTGGCCCTGGCCGAATGCTGCCTTGGACGGGGGAAGGGAGCGGTCGTGGAACTGCCGGCTGCGGCGCTGACTGGCAGCCGGCCTGACGCTCTGCTCTTTGGAGAGGGGCCTTCCCGAATCATTATTTCTTTTCCCCCGGAGCAGGAATCGTCGGTGCGGGCGGCCGCCGAGCAAAACCAGATACCCTGTTACCGCCTGGGGCGGGTTGGGGCAGAACGGTTACAAATCCTGATTGCGGATGATTTGGTTGTTGATCTGCCGGTAGCGGCATTGTATGAAGCGTGGGCGGGAGGTATACCCAGGTGCTTGAATCAACCATCGATGTAGAAGACCGGGAGGAACGACCTGACCGTATGGAGGAAGCCTGCGGTCTGATGGGCATTTATCTCAATGGGGAACCAGCGGTGGGGGGAACACCGGCAGATGAGCAAAACTGTCTGGCTGCCCGGCTAACCTACTATGGCCTTTACGCGCTGCAGCATCGGGGGCAGGAAAGTGCGGGAATCGCTGTTTCCGATAAGCAGAAGATCTCCGTCCACAAAGCGATGGGGCTGGTATTCGAAGTATTTAACAAACGGATAATCGGCGGCTTGCAAGGCCGCTTGGCGATCGGCCATGTCCGCTATTCGACTACCGGCTCGAGTCTGGTGGCCAACGCCCAGCCGCTGGTTTTTCATTATCAGCGGGGAATGCTGGCGTTGGCCCATAACGGCAATCTGACCAATGCTAAAGCCTTGCGGCAGCGATTGGCTTCCCAGGGGGCGGTTTTTCAATCCACCACCGACAGTGAAGTCATAGTCAACTTGTTGGCCCGCTATGCCCAGGGTCGAATTGAAGAAGCGATTATGAAAAGCATGATCGATATCAAAGGCGCCTATTCCCTCTTGATCATGACTGAGGAGAAGATTATTGGGGTGCGTGATCCGTATGGGATTCGGCCGCTTTGCATCGGCCGGCTGGGCAACAACTTGGTGCTGGCTTCGGAGACATGCGCCCTGGATGTGATCGGAGCGGAATTTGTGCGGGATGTTGATCCCGGAGAAATCGTGATTCTCGATCAAAACGGCGTCACCTCTCTCCATACCATGCCCGGCCATCGAAAAGCGCTCTGTGTTTTCGAATACGTCTATTTTGCCCGGCCGGACAGTAACCTCGATGGCGTCAACGTGCATCAGGCGCGGAAAGCGATGGGCCGGCAGCTGGCCCGGGAAAACCAGGTCGATGCTGATTTGGTGATCAGTGTTCCGGACTCGGGAACCCCGGCGGCCTTGGGCTATGCCGAAGAATCGGGCATTCCCTACGGGGAGGGCCTGGTCAAAAATCGATATATCGGCCGAACCTTTATTCAACCCAGCCAGAGCATGCGTGATCTGGGGGTCAGGCTCAAGCTGAATCCGGTTCGGGAATATCTGGCCGGCAAACGAGTGGTAATGGTGGACGACTCGATCGTGAGGGGGACCACCAGCCGTCAAATAGTCCGGATGTTGCGGGAAGCCGGGGCGACTGAAGTGCATCTGGCGATCAGCTCTCCACCGACTCGACATCCGTGCTTTTACGGCATTGACACTTCCCGGCGGGAGGACCTGATTGCCGCCCGGCTGGAACAGGACGCCATTGGCCGCTTTATCGGCGCCGACAGCTTGCGCTATCTGAGCCTGGAAGGGCTCAAATCCTGCTTTCCTAACGGCGGGTCGGAATACTGCGCGGCCTGCTTCAGCGGCAATTATCCGACTGAACTGCCGGATGATTGCGGAGATAAGCACGTGCTCGAATTGTAAAGCGAGGGTGGAAAACATGAGCAAGAGCGAAGCGGGCCAAGGCCTGACCTATGCCGGTGCGGGAGTGGATATCGCTGCTGGCAACCGGGCGGTCGAGTTGATCCGGGACAAAGTGAAAAGCACCCGCCGGGCCGAGGTGTTGGACGATATCGGTGGTTTCGGAGGGTTGTTCGCCCTCGATCCCCGACGCTGGCAGGAGCCGGTATTGGTTTCCGGGACGGACGGAGTGGGGACCAAGCTGCGGATTGCGCACCTCCTTAACCGCCACCATACGATCGGAATCGACTGTGTCGCCATGTGCGTCAATGACGTGTTGGTCCATGGCGCAGAGCCCCTCTTTTTTCTCGATTACCTGGCGGTGGGCAAAATGCAGCCGGAAATCGTGGCCGAGATTGTGGGCGGCGTGGCGGAAGGCTGCAGACAAGCCGGCTGCGCCCTGATCGGGGGCGAAACCGCGGAGATGCCTGGTTTCTACCCGGAGAACGAATATGACATTGCCGGTTTCGTGGTGGGGATTGTCGAACGCTCTCGACTGCTCACCGGGGCGGCTGTCAGTGCCGGCGATGTCATCATCGGACTTGCGGCAAGCGGACTGCACAGCAACGGCTACTCGCTGGCCCGAAAGGCCTTGCTGGAACAGGGAGGACTGCAGTTGGAGCAGAATGTGCCGGAGATTGGCCGGAGCCTGGGGGAAGAATTGCTGGAGCCGACCCGGATATATGTCCGAACCGTGCGAACCATGCTGGAGGCGGCGAATGTGCATGCGCTCTGCCATGTCACCGGCGGCGGGTTGGTGGAGAATCTGCCTCGGGTGCTCCCGGATGGGCTGCAAGCCTCCATTGTTTTGGGATCCTGGCCGATACTTCCGGTGTTCACTCTGATCCAGGACATCGGCCGAATTGCGGTACCGGAAATGTTTCGAACTTTCAATATGGGCGTCGGCATGGTGGCGGTGCTGCCGCCGGCCGAGGTGGATAAAGCAATCGCCTGCTGCGTCGCTGCCGATTTGCCGGCCTGGGTGATCGGTCGGGTGGAGGCGGGGAGCAATGGCGTTGTTTGGGCGTGATGATAAAGGAGGAAAAGGCGTGAAAACTCAGCCGGGCCTGGCCTTGGCGGTTCTTGCTTCCGGACGGGGAAGCAATTTGCAGGCGATAATTGATGCGGTAGCGGCAGGCGAATTAGCTGTCCGGGTTTGTGTTGTGATCAGCGACAATCCCCATGCCCCTGCCCTGGCAAGAGCGGAGGCGGCGGGAGTACCGACCCGACTGCTGCTGCCCGGAGATTTTGCAACCCAGTCCGAGTATGAAAATGCCCTGGCCGAGTGCTGTCGGGAATTTGAAGCCGAGGCGGTGGTCTTGGCGGGTTATATGAGAATCCTGGGGCCGGAATTTCTGCGGCGTTTTCCGCAGCGGGTGCTGAACATTCATCCCTCCCTTCTGCCTTCCTTTCCGGGCCTGCGGGCCCAGGCTCAAGCTCTGCGCCATGGAGTCCGCTACAGTGGCTGCACCGTGCATTTCATTGATGAAGGCGTGGACACCGGCCCCATTGTTTTGCAGGCAGTGGTTCCGGTTTTAGCCGGAGACACGGAGCAATCGCTGTCCGAGCGGATTCTGCTCCAGGAGCACCGATTGTATCCCCGGGCTCTGCAGTTGTTGGCGGAGGGGCGGTTGCAGCTGGAAGGCCGAATCGTGGTCATTCTGGATCCGGAAGGGAGTGAAGAACGGTGAAACCAAGGGCCTTAATCAGTGTTTCCAACAAAACTGGATTGCTGGAGTTTGTTCGGGGGCTGTTGGCGCTGGGATGGGAAGTGGTTTCAACCGGCGGGACCGCCCGGCTGTTGGCCGAGGAGGGACTGGCGGTGACCCCGGTCAGCCGGGTGACCGGTTTTCCGGAGATCCTGGAGGGTCGGGTAAAAACCCTGCATCCGGCGATTCACGGCGGAATTTTGGCCCGACGCATTCCAGAGCACATGGCCGTGCTGGCACAAGAACAAATTACTCCGATCGATCTGGTGGTTGTCAATCTCTATCCCTTTGCGGAAACAATTGCCCAGCCGGGGGTGACCCTGGAAGATGCGGTTGAGAATATTGACATCGGCGGCCCCAGCATGGTGCGGGCGGCCGCCAAGAATTATGAAGCGGTGATTGTGGTGGTCAATCCCGGCCGCTATCAGGAAATTCTGCATTGTCTGCAGGAGCAGGGAACAGTGCCCTTGTCGGTGCGGGAGGAACTGGCGGTGGAGGCATTCCGCCATACCGCGGAATATGATAGCCAGATTAGCGCCTGGTTGGAAAGCAACCTGCTCTCCAGCGGGGTAGCTCCGGCTCCCGGTTCGTATCCGTCGCACTTTCGGCTGGAAGGGGAAAAACAACAAGAATTGCGATACGGAGAGAACCCCCACCAACGGGCAGCCTATTACCGCCGGGTCGGCGCTGACGGCGGCCGAAGTCAGCCGCAGCAGCTGCATGGCAAAGAATTGTCGTACAACAATCTGGTCGACTTGAGCAGCAGTTGGAGCCTGATTCAGGAATTTCGGGGACCGGCGGCGGCAATTATCAAGCATACCAATCCTTGCGGAGTGGCGGAGGCAGAGACTCTGGAGGAAGCCTACCTCCGGGCCTTGGAAGCAGACCCGGTGTCCGCCTATGGCGGCATCGCGGCCTTCAACCGGACCCTGGATGGCGCAACCGCCAAGCGGCTCAGCGACATCTTCCTGGAGGTGGTAGCCGCTCCCGCCTTCAGCCCGGAAGCGCTGGCTATTCTCGGGGAAAAGAAGAACATTCGACTGATGCAGATGCCTGATCGGGCGGAAGCGGAATATGAAATTCGGACGGTGCCGGGCGGGTTCCTGGTTCAGGAGAGCGATCTTCAGGGACTGGACCTGTTGACCACGCAGGTGGTGACGCGGCGAACGCCAACGGCTGCCGACTGGGAGGAGCTCAGTTTTGCTTGGAAAGTAGTCAAGCATGTAAAGTCCAATGCGATTGCAGTCTGCCGCAACCGCCAAACCCTGGGCATCGGCGCCGGCCAGATGAACCGGGTGGGCTCCGTCCGGCTGGCATTGGAACAAGCGGACGTTCAGGCCCGGGGGGCATACCTGGCGTCGGATGCCTTCTTCCCGTTTCGGGATTCAATCGATGCCGCTGCCCGGGCGGGGGTGCGGGCGATCATTCAACCCGGCGGTTCGGTTCGGGATGAGGAGTGCATCGCGGCGGCCGACGAGCACGACCTGATCATGGTTTTTACCGGGATCAGACACTTCAAACACTAAGTCTGAGGACATTGAACAGAAATGTACAGAAAGGTGGACGGTCATGTCACAGAAGGTGCGAGTGCTGGTGGTCGGCGGGGGCGGACGGGAACACACCCTGGTCTGGAAACTGGTGCAGAGTCCTCGGGTTGAGAAAGTCATATGCACCCCCGGTAATGCCGGAATTGCGGCTTTGGCCGAAACATTGCCGGTCGCTGCCGAGGACATCGCCGGACTGGTGCAGGTTGCCCGACAGGCAAGAGTTGATTTTACGATTGTCGGTCCGGAGGCACCTTTGGTCCAGGGAATTACCGACGCTTTTCAGGAGGCTGGTCTGCGGGTGTTCGGGCCCAGTCGGCAGGCGGCGATGCTGGAAGGCAGCAAAGCCTTCGCCAAGGATCTGATGCGCCGCTATCAGGTGCCAACCGCGGACTATCGGGTATTCCGGCAGCCGGAGCCGGCATACGAATATATTCGGTCTTTAAACCGGCCTTGCGTGGTCAAGGCCGACGGACTGGCGGCCGGCAAAGGGGTCACCGTGGCTACGGAGCCGGAGGAGGCTTTGGAGGCGGTGCGGCTGATCATGGAAGATCGCATTTTCGGCGAAGCCGGCCGGCAGTTGGTGGTGGAGGAACTGTTGGAGGGGGAAGAAGTCAGCATTCTGGCTTTCACAGACGGTAAAACCGTTGTCCCCATGGTTTCCGCGCAGGATCACAAACGAATATTCGACGGAGACCGGGGACCCAACACCGGCGGAATGGGAGCCTATTCACCGGCCCCGGTGTACACGGCGGCGATCCATCAGGAAGTTATGGCCAAAATATTACAACCGGTGGTCGCAGCCATGGCCAACGAAGGCTGTGCCTACAGCGGGGTGCTCTATGCCGGTTTGATGATAACCGCCGAGGGGCCGAAAGTGCTGGAATTCAACGCCCGTTTGGGCGATCCGGAAACCCAGGTGGTGCTGCCCCGTTTAAAAACCGATTTGATCGAGATCATCGAAGCAGTGATCAATGGCCGACTGGATCAGCAGCCGGTGGAATGGCTGCCGGGGGCGGCGGTCTGCGTCGTCCTGGCATCCGAGGGCTATCCGGGAGCATACGGCAAAGGGTATGCCATTTCCGGATTGGACCAGCTGCCAAGTGGCACCATGGCCTTTCATGCCGGAACCGATTGCCGCAATGGTCAATTGGTTACCGCCGGAGGCCGGGTGCTGGGAATCACCGCCTTGGGAGACGACATCCGGGGAGCGATCGACCGGGCCTATGCAGCGGCGGATCTGGTCCAATATCAAGGCTGCTACTATCGCCGGGATATCGGCTATCGGGCTTTACAGCGCTGACGCCGGAAGGGGAAAGGCGAACTGGAATGATGAAACTGGAGGAAAAGAGCGCAACCGAGGACGGACGGCGGGTAATGCTCAGCACCATCCAAGCTGATGCCGATGTCCAGGACATGATCCGCATCACCAATGAATTCTTGGGAGCTTTAGGGCGGATCCAGCATGATGAAGGGCATGCCCGCCTGACCGCCGAACTGGCGGCGGACATACTCAGCCAGCTCGGCTATCCGCAGCGGGAATGCGAACTGGCGGCGATTGCCGGGTATCTGCATGATCTCGGCAACCTGGTCAACCGGTATCAGCATGGATTCAGCGGGGCGTTGCTGGGATATAAAATTCTTCGCCGCCTGGGAATGAAAGTTGAAGAAATCGGAATGGTTATCGGGGCGATCGGCAATCACGAGGAGAACACCGGGGCCAATCCGGTTAATGCCATAGCCGCGGCGGTCATCCTGGCTGACAAGTCGAACGTACATAAGAGCCGGGTGCGCAAAGGCGACCTCAGTCATTTTTCCAGCCGCGACCGGGTCAATTTTGCAGCTGAGGATTCTCAATTGCTGGTGCTGCCGGAGCAGAAGCTGATTTCCATGCGGCTTGCCATTAACACCCAAATTGTGCCAGTGATCGAATACTTTGAAATATTTTTAGTCAAGATGAAGTTAAGTCGGGAAGCAGCGATCTTTCTCGGCTGTCAGTTCGAGTTGGTAATAAACGGGACCAAGATGTTATAAGGGGTGACTAAGCCGGTGTCAGTTTCGCCGCGCCTACAACAAGATCCGCTCGTGAACAAATTGTTTACGGCAATATTATCCTTGCGCACGGAGGACGAATGTTCCCGCTTTTTTGACGATCTCTGCACAATCGGGGAAATTAAAGCTCTGGCGCAACGATTGGAAGTGGCCTGCATGCTGGAATCCAATTGTACCTATAGCGAGATTAGCCAGAAAGTGGGGGCCAGTACCGCCACCATCAGCCGGGTTCGCCGATTTTTGCGGGGCGGAGCGGGGGGCTATCGGCTGGTCATGGAGCGTATGCGGCAGCGGGATCCAGTCCTGAACCGGGAGCGAAGGGAATTAGGGGGAGAAGACCATGGGCAGTAAGCCGCCCGGGGTCTGGCCGATACCGGCCGGAACCCGTGATTTGTTGCCGGGGGAGGCCAAACGCCGCCGATTGTTGGAAAACACCCTGGCCGGGATATTTGAACAATGGGGATATAGTGAGGTGGCGACCCCCACCTTGGAATATTACGAAACAGTTGCCGTGGAAATGGGCGAAGAGCTCAACAATCAGTTGTACCGGCTGTTCGACCGGGATGGTTCGCTGCTGGTGCTGCGGCCGGATATGACCACTCCGATCGCCCGCTTGGTGACCAGCCGGATGCGCCATCTGGAATTGCCGCAGCGGCTGTTCTACATCGCGAACGTCTTTCGATACGAAAGCCCCCAGGCCGGACGGCTGCGGGAATTCGGGCAGGCGGGGGTGGAATTGGTGGGGGCCGGCGAAGCGGCGGCTGATGCGGAGATGATTGCTGTAGCAGTGCATGCCCTGCGCTGTTCGGGATTGGCTTCCTTTCAGCTCAGTCTCGGCAATATTGCGGTATTTAATGCTATTATGGAGGAAGTCGGGCTGCCGCCGGCCTTGCTCCGGGCGGTGCATCGGGCGCTGGCAGCCAAGGACTTGGTCGGACTCTCCAAATTATTGGAGCGGCATGACATGAACCGGGCACAGCAGGAAATTGTCCTGGAGGTCTCAGACCTGCGGGGTGGTGATGATGTGATCGAACGGGTCAAGAATCTGGTGCAAAGTCCGGAAGCTTTCCAGGCGGTTCTTCAGCTGGAAGAGGTCTGGGGCCAGCTCCAGCGGCTCCAGGTCCGGCAGGAAGTGCAGCTCGATTTGGGCTTGATCCGGGATTTTGAGTATTACACCGGGATTGTCTTTGAAGGCTACACTGCGGACCTGGGCTTCACCATCTGCGGCGGAGGACGCTATGATCACTTACTCGCAAAATTTGGTCGTCCGGCCCCGGCAACGGGTTTTGCCTTGGGACTGGATCGGCTTTTACTGGCCCTGGCCAACCAGGAAGAACGGCGCTAGAAAGGAGACCGAGCAATGGCAAGGGATGTGCTGACCATCGCTCTGCCCAAGGGCAAGCTGTTTCGGCCTTCGGTTGAGCTGCTGCAGGATATCGGCTTGCCGGTGGGCACTATGTCGGCGGACAGCCGGCAGCTGGTTTTCGAATTCGAAGCGGATATCGGAACCGAAAATGGTTTAGACGTGAAATACATCATCTGCCGACCGACCGATATACCGACCTATGTCGAATACGGGGCGGCGGATCTGGGCGTAGTCGGCAAGGACACCATCGCCGAGCAAAACAAAGATGTTTTTGAACTGCTCGATCTGCATTTCGGCTACTGCCGATTTGTCGCCGCGATACCACAGGAGCTGGCCGAACGAGGCGACATTCATCACTTCAGCCATGCTCGAGTGGCCACCAAGTTCCCCCGGATAGCCGAGCAGTTCTTTCGGGAGCAGGGGATGCAGGTGGAAATCATCAAACTTCACGGCAACATCGAATTGGCGCCGGGAGTGGGTTTGGCGGAAATGATTGTTGACATCGTCTCGACTGGGGCGACCCTGCGGGAAAACAATCTGCTGGTGCTGGAAGAGATCTTTCCGGCCACCGCTCGCCTGATCGCCAATCGGGTCAGCTACCGGATGAAGTCAGGGGTGCTGCAGCCAATTATTGAAAGCCTGCGTTTAGCGGCGGAGAGGAGGTTTGCTGGAAATGCGAATTCTTAACAGTCAGGACCCGGCGGTCGCCCGCATTCTGGACAAGCAAATTGCCAATTTGGACGAAATCGAAAACCGGGTCCGGGCCATACTGGAGCGGGTTCGGGCCGAAGGAGACCAGGCGGTCTTTGATTACACCCGGCAGTTTGACCGGGCTCCGATTGACCGCGGCAATTTCCGGGTGACCGCTCAGGAAATCGAAGCCGCCCGGGCACAAGTTGAACCCGAGTTTTTGCAGGCGTTGGCGCTGGCGATTGACAATGTGCGTAATTTCCATATCAAGCAGAAGCAGAATTCTTGGCTGGAGCCGAATTCCCTGGGAACAATCCTGGGCCAGCTGGTCCGGCCTTTGCGCCGGGTCGGGATCTATGTACCCGGCGGCACCGCCGCCTATCCTTCCTCGGTTTTGATGAATGCGCTGCCGGCGCAGGTAGCCGGTGTCAAGGAAATCGCCATGGTCAGCCCGCCCTCGGCGACTGGCGAGTTGAATCCATATACCCTGACGGCAGCTGATGCCTGCGGGGTGACTGAAATTTATAAAGTCGGCGGCGCGCAGGCGATCGCCGCCCTGGCTTTCGGTACCCAAAGCGTGCCGGCGGTCGAGAAAATCAGCGGACCCGGCAATATCTATGTGACCCTGGCCAAAAAGATTGCCTACGGGACGGTCGACATCGATATGCTGGCGGGTCCGAGCGAAGTCTTGATCATCGCCGACGAGTCCGCCCGGGCCGATTTCGTGGCAGCGGATTTGCTTTCGCAGGCGGAACACGACACCTTGGCTTCGGCGGTGCTGGTCACCCCTTCTCCCCGCCTGGCGGAAGCTGTCAGCCGGGAAGTGCAGGCGTTGTTAAAAGTTCTCGGCAGGTCCGAAATTGCTCGCCAATCGATCGAAACCTATGGAGCCGCGATTGTCACCCGGGATTTGGAAGAGGCGTTCGCTCTGGCCAACCGATTTGCCCCGGAACACTTGGAACTGTTGGTGGAAAATCCCTTTCACTGGTTGGGCAAAGTTGAAAACGCCGGCGCTATCTTCGTTGGCCCCTATTCGCCCGAACCGATGGGAGATTATCTGGCCGGACCAAATCACATCCTGCCGACCGGCGGCACCGCCCGCTTCTATTCTCCGGTGACGGTCGACACCTTCACCAAAAAGAGCAGCGTGATTGCGTATTCCCGGCAGGGATTTGAAAGCGAGGCGGATGCCGCCGTCATCCTGGCCACAGCCGAGGGGTTGGATGCCCATGCTTTCGCGGTTAAAGTGCGCCGGCTTCCGGAGCCGCAGGGAGATAAGGTATGAACCGGCGCGGCGGTGAAGTTGAACGAAAAACCACCGAAACGGAAGTCAAGGTCAGGATTGAGCTGGACGGGAGCGGATACTGCCAGAGTGATACCGGAGTACCGTTTCTGGACCACATGCTTAACCTGCTGGCTCGCCATGCCCTCTTGGATCTAACCGTTTGGGCTCGAGGCGACCTGGAAATCGACGCCCACCACACGGTTGAGGACATCGGCATCACCCTCGGCCAGGCTCTGCAGCAGGCACTCGGCGAACGCCGCGGTATCACCCGCTTCGGCAGTTGTATTGTCCCGATGGACGAGGCGTTGGTCATGGTCGCCCTCGATCTGAGCGGCCGATCGTATCTGGGCTATGAGGTCACCTTCTCCACTCCGCGGGTGGGTGAGTTCGAAGTTGAACTGGTGGAGGAGTTTCTCCGGGGCATGGTTCGCCAGAGCGGAATGACCCTGCATTTGCGCAGCCTGAGCGGCCGGAACACGCATCACCAGGTGGAAGCGGTCTTCAAAGGATTGGGCTTAGCCCTGAAGCAGGCGGTGCAGATAGATCCTCGGAATCAGCGGATTCCGTCGACCAAGGATGTTTTGGTATGAACGGGAGTGGCCGATGATAGTAATAGTTGATTATGGCATGGGCAACCTCCGGAGTGTCCAAAAGGGCCTGGCCAAAGCGGGATTTGAAGCGATCATCAGTGCCGATCCAGAAGTGGTGGGCGGCGCCCGGGGACTAGTGCTGCCGGGCGTAGGCGCCTTCGGGGATGCCATGACAAATCTGGCGGAGCAGGGACTGGATCAGGCGATCCGGCGCTTTGCCGGCAGCGGCCGGCCTTTTCTGGGGATCTGCCTGGGATTGCAGCTGATGTTTGAAAGCAGTGAGGAAAACGGCTGGCATGCCGGGCTGGGATTGCTCCAAGGCCGGGTGGTGCGGCTGCCGGAGGGGCTGAAAATCCCCCATATGGGCTGGAATGCGCTGCGGCAGTTGCGGACGGAGCCGGTGTTGGCAGGAATCCCGGAGGAAACCTATTTTTACTTTGTCCATTCGTATTATGTGCAGCCGACTGATCCCGCCGTGGTGGCGGCGGTGACCGATTACGGCCTGGAAGTCCCGGCTGTGGTCAGCCGCGACAATTTGATCGGTATTCAGTTTCATCCGGAAAAAAGCAGCGCATGGGGGCTGCGGATATTAAAGAACTTTGGGGAGTTGGTAGGGAATGCTGGTTATACCCGCGATTGACATCCGAGAAGGGAAATGTGTCCGCCTGATTCAAGGCAAGCTCGACCAGGAAATCGTCTTTTCGACCGACCCGGTGGAAGTGGCAAGACGATGGGAAGAACGAGGCGCCCGCTGGCTGCATGTGGTCGACCTGGATGGTGCTTTTGCCGGAGGAATGCGCAACTTCGATCTGATCCAAAAGATAGTTCAGACTGTCAGCCTGCCGGTCCAGGTCGGCGGAGGAATCCGCTCGATCGCAGCCGTTCGGGAATTGCTCGGTCTGGGTGCCAACCGGGTGATTCTGGGGACGGCGGCGGTGATGGAACCGGAGCTGGTGCAGCAGGCGGTTGAGGAATTTGGCGAGCGGATCCTGGTCGGGATCGACGGCCGCGACGGCAAGGTCATGATCGAAGGCTGGGAAGCGGTTTCGAATAAATCAATCGTTGAGCTGGGCAAGGAAGTCGAGAAAATGGGCGTAAAAAGGATCGTTTTGACAGACATCCGACGCGACGGCATGCTGAAAGGCCCCAATGTCGAGGGCACTCGGGAGATGGCCCTGGCCTGCAATTTGAAAATCATTGCCTCCGGCGGAATCTCTTCGCTCGAGGACATCCGCAGCCTCAAAGCGCTGGAACCGTATGGCGTGGAAGGAGCGGTGGTTGGTCGGGCGCTTTATTCCGGAGTGGTGGTCTTGGAAGAGGCCTTGCGTATTGCTGATTAGGCGGGGCGGGAAGGAGTCGGGAAAGGTGCTGGCAAAACGGATTATACCGTGTCTGGACGTCAATGCCGGCCGAGTGGTCAAAGGCACCCGGTTCTTGAATCTACGGGATGCCGGTGATCCGGTGGAACTGGCCGCCTTTTATGATCAGGAAGGCGCGGACGAGCTGGTGTTTTTGGATATTACCGCTTCCGCCGAGGAGCGGGCGATTATATTGGAGGTGGCCCGCCATACCTCGGAAGAGGTGTTCATCCCCTTTACCGTCGGCGGCGGCATCCGCACCTTGGAGGACATTCGCCGGATTCTCAAAGCCGGCGCAGACAAAGTCTCCCTCAATACCGCCGCTGTCCAGCAGCCGGAACTGATTACCGAGGCGGCGCGGCGGTTTGGATCGCAATGTGTTGTCCTGGCGGTGGATGCCCGCCAAGCGGCTCCCGGGCATTGGGAAGTCTATACCCATGGCGGTCGGCGCTCGACCGGGCGGGATGTGGTGGCCTGGGTACGGGAAGCGGAACGCTTGGGCGCCGGAGAAATCCTGCTGACCAGCATGGACCGGGACGGCACCCGCGACGGCTACGACGTGCCCCTGACCCGGGCGGTTGCCCAGGCGGTGCGGATCCCGGTGATTGCGTCCGGTGGAGCCGGCCGGCTCGAACACCTGAAGGAAGTGCTGGTGGAGGGCCAAGCCGATGCGGCGCTGGCGGCATCGATCTTCCACTATCGCGAATACACCATCGCCGAGGCGAAAGCCTACTTGCGGCAGGAAGGAGTAGCTATCCGCTAATGAGCAGAGCAACTGAATTGATGAAGTTCGACCAGGAGGGCCTGATCCCGGCGATTGTTCAGGATGCAGCCAGCGGTCAGGTGCTGATGATGGCCTACATGAACCGCGAAGCGCTGGACAAAACGATCGCCTCAGGTGAAACCTGGTTTTACAGCCGCAGCCGGCAGCAATTATGGCGCAAAGGCGAAACCTCGGGTCATGTGCAGCAAGTCAAGGCTGTTTTTTTTGATTGCGACCAGGATACGCTGCTGGTCACGGTGGAGCAGGCGGGGGCCGCTTGTCACGAGGGCTATCGTTCCTGTTTTTACCGCCGGCTGAACGCGGACGGACAGGCGGAAGTCATTGCCACCCCGGTCTTCGACCCTCAACAGGTCTATGGATTGGAGCCGGCTGCAACTCCGAGCCGCTCCGAACTAAGAACCGGGGAGTCGGGGGCAGCGGCCGGGGAATTGGGCGCCGAGGTTGTAACAGCCGTGTATGAGGTTATTCGGCAGCGGCAGGCAGACCGTCCGGAGGGATCATACACCTCCTATCTGTTCAATCAAGGCATTGATAAAATCTGCAAGAAAATCGGAGAAGAGGCGGCGGAAGTGATCATCGCCGCCAAGAATCGGAGCCGTCAGGAACTGACCTACGAATCGGCCGACCTCCTCTACCACCTGCTGGTCATCTGGCGGGAGGCGGGAGTGGAGCCATCTGAGATCTGGGCTGAACTCTCCCGCCGGCGCTAGGAGGAATTATGGGCAGCAGTCAATCCTGGACTCTCAATCCCACGCAGTGGGAGGCAGTCCGTCATGGTCAGGGGCCGTTACTGGTCCTGGCCGGAGCCGGCAGCGGCAAAACCCGAGTGCTTACTCACCGGGTGGCCTATCTGGTCGAGGAACAGGGGGTCTATCCCTCCCGGATTCTGGCCATCACGTTTACCAATAAGGCAGCCGCCGAGATGAAGGAACGGCTGCAGCAGCTGATCCCGGGAGAAACGGTTTCCTGGGTGATGACCTTTCATGCTGCCGCCAACCGGATCCTGCGTCAGGAAATTGAAGCCCTGGGCTATGCCCGGCAGTATACGATTTATGACGACAGCGATCAGGAACGGGTGCTTCGGGCGGTGCTCAAACACTTTGATCTGGACGAGAAAGTGCTTTCGCCGAGAGCGGTTTCCAGCCGGATCAGTGATGCCAAAAACCGGCTCCTGGGGCCCCGCCAGCTGGGGCAGCAAGCAGTGACGCTGCATGAGCAGCGAATCGCCGATATTTATACTGAGTATCAGAAACGGCTGCAGGAAGCGAACGCACTGGACTTCGACGATCTGTTGATGCTGACCGTCAAACTGTTTCAGGAACATCCGCCGCTGCTGACTAAGTATCAGGACAAATTTCAATATATCCTGGTCGACGAATATCAGGATACCAACCAGGCCCAGTATGTGCTGGTCAATCTGCTGGCCGCCCGGCACCGCAACTTGTGTGTGGTGGGTGACCCCGACCAGTCGATTTACGGCTGGCGGGGGGCTGATCTGCGCAATATTCTGGATTTTCAGCAGGATTATCCGGATGCGGTGACGGTTACCCTGGAGCAGAACTATCGGTCCACCAAAGTGATTCTCCAGGCGGCCAATCAGGTGGTGAGTTTTAACCAGAACCGACTGCCCAAAGAACTCCGGACGGAAAAACCGGAGGGGGAAAAGATTTTGCTCCAGACGGCCGCCGATGAAAAGGAAGAAGCGCGCTTCGTGGCGGAAACTTTCGAGTCCTGGCGCCGGGCCGAAAGCCGCGGCTACAACCAATTCGCGGTCTTCTACCGAACCCACGGCCAGACCCGGGTCCTGGAAGAAACCTTCCTTCATTACGGCATCCCCTACCGGATTTATGGCGGCCAGAGTTTTTATAAACGCAAGGAGATCAAGGACATTCTCTCCTACCTGCGGCTGCTGGTGAATCCGACCGACAATGTCAGCCTGGAGCGGGTGATCAATGTTCCCCGCCGGGGAATCGGGGATACCACCTGGGCCCGTTTGGTGCAGCGGGCTGAGGAAAAGAACCTGCCCTATTATTTCGCACTCCAGGAACTGGCCGAGGGGCCGGAGTGCGGAGCCAAAATTCGCCGGTCGCTGCAGGAGTTCGTGCAGCTGATCGAAGATTTCCGCCGGCAGGGAGAAGCTGACGGCATCACCACCCTGACCTGGAACATCCTCGAGCGAAGCGGCTACTGGTCGGAACTGGGTAAGGAGGAAGAAGCCCGGCGGGAAAACCTGCAAGAATTTCTCTCCTTAACCCGGGAGTACGATGAACGGCGGAGCGGCTGGGAAGAGGAGGCCGAAAACGGCGAGGAAACGGCCGGACTGGCTCATTTCTTGGGCCGGGTGGCTTTGATTACCGATCTCGATAAATATCAGGAGGGGGAGCAGGCGGTTTCATTGATGACCATGCATTCCTCCAAGGGACTGGAATTCCCGGTAGTGGCGGTCCTGGGCATGGAAGAGAACCTCTTTCCCCACGGCCAGGCTCGGGAGGATCAACAGGAGCTGGAGGAAGAACGGCGGCTGTGCTATGTGGTTCTCACCCGGGCCCAGGAACGGCTGCTGCTTACCCGGGCCGAGCGCCGGATGCTCTACGGATCAGTCCGCTATAATGAACCTTCCCGTTTCCTGCGGGAGATTCCGCCGGAACTGATCGCTGGTTCAATCAGCCGGCAGCCGGCAACGGCTGCTCCGGCAGCGCCGGCTCGGAAACCGCTGGGGGCTTCCCACCTCTTTCATGTTGGAGACCGGGTGGTTCACCGCAAATGGGGCAAAGGGGTCATTGTTCAAGTCCGGGGGGAAGGCGATGATTATCAAGTAGCGGTGGCTTTTCCGGATCAGGGAATTAAGCAATTGCTGATGAAATACGCGCCGTTGGAGCCGGCCTGAGTGCGAAACGGGAGATGAGGAATGGAGCGAGGAGCCGCCGCCGAACGCATGAACGAGCTGCGCCGACAGATCCGGGAGCATGATTATTACTACTATGTTCTCGATCAACCTCGGATCAGCGATGCCGAATATGATCGTCTGCTGGCGGAATTACAACAGTTGGAGTCGGTGTTTCCCGACTTGGTGGTCGCCGATTCCCCCACTCAGCGGGTAAGTGGCAGCCCGCTGGCTGGGTTTGGTCCGGTCCAGCACCGGGTGCCGCTGCTCAGCCTGGGAAATGCTTTTGACGAGCGGGAGGTCCGCGATTTTGACCGCCGGGTCCGGCAGACGGTGGGGGAAACTGCCTATGTGGTGGAGCCCAAGATCGACGGTCTGACGGTGGCACTGGTCTACGAAAACGGAGTATTTGTTTCCGGTGCGACCCGAGGCGACGGCTATACCGGGGAAGATGTGACCGCCAATCTGCGGACTGTTCGAGGTCTGCCGCTGCGCCTCCAGCGGGAGGTCCCTCGCTTGGAAGTGCGGGGTGAGGTTTATATTGAAATCCGTGATTTTGAACGCTTGAATCGGGAGCGAGAGGAACAGGGAGAGGCGTTTTTGGCCAATCCCCGCAATGCTGCGGCGGGCTCGCTGCGGCAGCTGGATCCGCGGGTGACCGCCGCTCGTCCGCTCCGGATCTTTACATATGCCGTCCTTTATGTCGAGGGGGCGGAACTGTCCAGCCAGTGGCAGACCTTACAGTTTTTGGAGGCGGCCGGTTTGCCGGTCAATCCCTGGCGGGTCTATTGCTCGACGGTGGAGGAGGCGCTGGCCGTCTGCCGGGAAGGGCAGGACCGCCGCAGTCAACTCTCGTATGAAATCGACGGAATGGTGATTAAAGTCGACTCTTTTCGCCGGCAGGAGCAGCTGGGAAGCACCAGCAAGAGCCCCCGCTGGTCGATTGCGTATAAATTCCCGGCGGAAGAAGCGGTCAGCCGGGTGCGGGAGATTGTGGTTCGAGTGGGCCGAACCGGGGTACTGACCCCAACCGCGGTCTTGGACCCGGTGCGGCTGGGTGGCAGCACCGTGAGCCGGGCCACCCTGCACAACGAAGACCTAATCGGCAGCAAGGACATCCGGATTGGCGACCGGGTGGTGGTGCACAAAGCGGGGATGGTCATCCCTGAAATCATTCGGGTGCTGCCGGAAGAGCGGAGCGGACAGGAACGCCGGTTCAGCATGCCGACCCAATGCCCGGAGTGCGGCTCGCCGGTGGTGCGGCTGGAAGGAGAGGCTGCCGCCCGCTGCATCGGCAAGGCCTGTCCGGCCCAGCTGCGGGAAAGCCTGCTCCATTTTGCCTCGCGGGGAGCGATGAACATCGACGGCCTGGGGCCGGCACTGGCCGGACAGTTGAGTGCCCGGGGTCTGGTGCGAAGTGTGGCCGACCTCTATTATCTGCAAAAAGCGGATCTGGTCGGGCTGGAACGTCTGGCCGACAAATCGGCCGAGAAACTGCTCCAAGCGATAGCCCGCAGCCGCCAAAACCGGCTGAGCCGGCTGCTGTTCGGCCTGGGCATCCGGTTTGTAGGATCGCGGGCGGCGCAGCAGCTGGCCGAGCATTTCGGGAGCCTGGACCGTCTGCAGCAGGCGGAGACTGAGGAACTGCTGCAGATTCCGGATATCGGAACCAAGATTGCGGGCAGCCTCCAAGCCTTTTTGGCCAATTCCCAAAACCTGGCGGTGATTGCGCAGCTGGAGCGGGCCGGAGTAAATCTCAGCGAAGGCGTCAGCGCTCGGCGCGACGGACGATTGGCCGGCAAGAGCTTTGTCCTGACCGGGACATTAGCCGACTACAGCCGGGAGCAGGCCAAGGAATTGATTGAAGCCCGGGGTGGCCGGGTGAGCAGCGCGATCAGCCGCAAGACCGATTACCTGGTGGTGGGGGCAGAGCCCGGATCCAAACTGGAACAAGCCCGCCGGCTGGGGATCACAATTCTCGACGAACCGGGACTGGAGGCCTTGCTCGGCAGCTAGCGAACTGTGCTCGACGGCTGTTTAGTACAGGGTACAGGATACTGTGATACAATAAACGAGTATGAAATGAGGTGGTTTCCCTATGATAATCAATCGGGAGCAAGTTGAACACGTAGCCTTGTTGGCTCGGCTGGATCTGAGTGAAGAGGAAATCATGCTCTATACCGACCAGCTCAATGCCATTCTGGATTACGTGGGACTGCTCGATCAGCTGGATACCAGTCAGGCCGAAGCTATGGCGCATATCCTGCCCCTGAGCAATGTATTCCGGGCCGACCAGGTTCGGCCGCCGCTGGCGGTGGAGGACGCACTGGCCAATGCTCCGGATCGGAAGGGAGAATACTTCCGCGTGCCGCGGATTGTCTGATAAATGGAGGAGACTGAAGCGTGAGTGAACTCAGAGAGACCGGACTGCGGCAGCTGGCAGACCTGCTGCGCCGGCGGGAAATCAGTCCGCGGGAATTGCTGTTCGATTGCCGGCAGCAAATTGACCTGATCGAGCCCCAGGTGCGGGCTTTTGTCACGCTTGCCTTGGAACGGGCGGAACAGCAGGCTGTCGACGCCGAAGCCCGATTGCGGACAGCAGTCGAACCTTCTCCGCTGGCTGGGATACCAATGGCCTTGAAGGACAATATCTGCACCCAAGGCTTGACTACCACCTGCTCCTCCCGGATTTTGGAGCAGTTTCGCCCGCCTTACGACGCTACCGTCACCGCCCGGCTGGCGGAGGCGGGAGCGATATTGACCGGTAAAACCAACCTGGACGAGTTCGCCATGGGCTCGTCAACCGAAAACTCCGGATTATTTACGACTCGTAATCCCTGGGATCCCGATCGGGTGCCGGGTGGTTCCAGCGGCGGCTCGGCCGCGGCAGTGGCTGCCGGCGAAGTGTTTTTTGCCCTCGGCTCCGATACCGGGGGATCAATTCGGCAGCCGGCCGCCTATTGCGGAGTGGTCGGGATGAAGCCGACCTACGGCCGGGTCTCCCGGTATGGCCTGGTGGCGTACGCTTCCTCGCTGGATCAGATCGGTCCGATTACCCGCACGGTTGCAGACTGCGCTCTGGTACTGCAGACAATCTGCGGCTGGGATCCGCTCGATTCCACCTCCGCCCCCCTGGAAGTGCCCGATTTCACGGAATTCCTCAATCAGCCGATCCGCGGCTTGCGCATCGGGGTTCCCCGCGAATACATGGGCCAGGGAATCGATCCGTCGGTTATACATGCGGTGCGATCGGCCTTGACCAAACTGGAAGGGTTGGGGGCGGAATGGGAAGAGACGGAGCTGCCTCACACCCGGTATGGCTTGCCGACCTATTATTTGCTAGCGACGGCGGAGGCCAGTTCCAATCTGGCCCGCTATGACGGGGTTAAATACGGCCTGCGGGCCGAGGGCGGCCGGGATGTTATCGCCATGAGCCGGATGACCCGAAGCGAGGGCTTCGGAGCGGAAGTGAAACGGCGGATCATGCTCGGTACCTACGCGCTCAGCTCCGGCTATTATGATGCCTATTATCTCAAGGCGCTGCGGGCCCGCAGCCTGATTAAACAGGACTTTGATCAGGCGTTGCAGCGCTTTGATCTGCTGCTCTCCCCGACCACCCCGACCGTAGCCTTTAAATTCGGGGAGAAGGCTGATCCGCTGGCCATGTATATGAACGATATCTGCACCATCCCGGTGAATCTGGCCGGACTGCCCAGTATATCAATCCCCTGCGGATTTGCGGAAGGGCTGCCGATCGGGCTGCAATTGATCGGACGGCCGTTTGACGAAGGGACGTTGCTGCGGGTGGCGAACCAGTACCAGCAGCACACCGGGTGGCATCAGCAGCGGCCGCCGATGTGCCGGAAGGAGGGGTAGGGGATGAGCAGAGCACGCTTCGAAGTGATTATCGGACTGGAAGTCCATGCCGAACTTAAAACGCAAACCAAAATCTTTTGCTCTTGTCCCACCGCGTTCGGCGCTGCCCCCAACTCCCAGACCTGCCCTATCTGTCTCGGGCTGCCCGGGGTATTGCCGGTGCTCAACCAGCGGGTAGTGGAGTTCGCGATCAAGACCGGACTGGCGCTCAATTGCCCGATCGCACCCTTTAGTAAATTTGACCGGAAAAACTACTACTACCCGGATTTGCCCAAGAACTACCAAATATCCCAGTACGATCTCCCGATTTGCGGTCGGGGCTGGCTAGATATCGAAATCGAAGGGGCTAAGAAGCGGGTGGGCATCACTCGGGTCCATATGGAAGAAGACGCCGGCAAGCTGGTCCATCAGGGGGAGACAATTGGACAGGCGGAATATTCTATGGTAGATTACAATCGTACTGGTGTACCCTTGATTGAGATCGTATCCGAACCGGACCTCCGCACGCCGGATGAAGCGCGCGCTTATATGGAAGCGCTGAAAGCGATTCTGGAGTATCTGGATGTATCCGACTGTCGGATGGAACAGGGCTCGCTCCGCTGCGACGCCAATATTTCACTCCGGCCGGTGGGCAGCCAAAAGCTGGGGACTAAAACCGAAATCAAGAATCTTAACTCCTTCCGTTCCTTACAGCGGGCATTGGAATTTGAAATCCGCCGCCAGGCGGAGCTGCTGGAAGAGGGCGAAAGCATCATTCAGGAAACCCGCTCCTGGGATGAGGGCAAGGCTGTCACCACCTCGCTCCGGAGCAAAGAAGAAGCCCACGATTATCGCTATTTCCCTGATCCCGACTTAACTCCGTTGGTGATCGACCGGCAATGGGTGGAAGAGATTCGAGCCTCCTTGCCGGAGCTGCCCGAAGCGCGCCGCCGGCGGTTTGAGCTTGAGTATCAGCTGCCACCCTACGATGCCCAAATTTTAACCAACAGCCGGGCGACGGCGGATTACTTCGAGGCCTGCGCCCGGGAATTCCGGGATTACAAAGCGATCAGTAACTGGATCATGGGCGAATTGACCCGTTTGCTCAATGCGGAGGGGCTGGAGCTGGCCCAATCGCGGGTGACGCCGCCGCGGCTGGTGGAAATGCTCAAGCTGATGGCAGCCGGTGTAATCAGCAGCAAACTGGCCAAAACGGTGTTCGAGGAAATGTTCGCGACCGGCAAACCGGCCCCGGCGATCGTGGAAGAGAAGGGACTGGTCCAGATTACCGATGAATCCGCACTGGAACAGTTGATCGACTCCATCCTGACAGCCCACCCGCAGGTGGTGCAGGATGTCCGCAACGGCAAAGAAAAGGCGATGGCTTTCCTGGTTGGTCAGGCGATGAAGCAGACCCGGGGGAAAGCCAGCCCTGATATCGTCAACCGATTATTGAGAGAAAAAATATCCGGATAATACCGATAAGGAGGCCAGAACGTGGAAAGACAAATCAAAATCGTAGACACGACCCTGCGGGACGGGGAACAGACAGCCGGGGTGGTTTTTGCCAACCAGGAAAAAATCCGGATTGCTCGCTATCTCGACGAAATCGGAGTCCATCAGATTGAAGCTGGGGTGCCGGTGATGGGCGGCGATGAAAAGCAGGCTATCCGGGACATCTGCCGGCTGGGCCTGAGAGCCAGTATAATGGGTTGGAACCGGGCGGTTATTTCAGACATCCAGGAGACAATCGACTGTGGTGTCGACGCAGTGGCGATTTCCATCTCCACTTCCGACATCCATATCAAATATAAATTGCAGACAACTCGGGAAGATGTGCTGGAGCGGATGGTCAAAGCGACCGAATTCGCCCATCGCAATGGCATGTATATTTCGGTTAATGCCGAAGATGCCTCCCGCAGCGATATGGACTTTTTGATTCAATTCGCCAAGCTGGCCAAACAGGCGGGGGCCAACCGCGTCCGTTTCTGTGACACGGTGGGCTGTTTGGAGCCGTTCCAAACCTATGCCATGGTCAAAAAGTTGATTGAAGAGTCGGGTTTGGATATCGAAATGCATACCCACAATGACTTCGGAATGGCGACTGCCAACGCGTTGGCCGGGGTCAAAGCCGGAGCCAATTACGTGGGGGTGACGATCGGCGGTTTGGGCGAGCGGGCCGGTAATGCGCCGCTTGAAGAGGTCGTGATGGCCTTGAAATATCTCAGCGGATATGATCTGAATTTCAAAACCGAAAAGTTCCGGGAAGTGGCGGAGTATGTGGCGCGGGCATCAGGACGGCATCTCCATCCAGCCAAGCCCATCGTCGGCTCCAATACCTTCTCTCATGAATCGGGGATTCACGGCGACGGCGTGCTGAAAAATCCTCTCACCTACGAAGTCTTCAGCCCGGAAGAAGTGGGCTTACAGCGGCAGATAGTGGTCGGCAAACACTCCGGCACCCATGCCATTGTGGCCAAATTCCGTGAGTACGAAATCGAACTCAGCCCCGAGGAGGCGGAAGAAATGCTGCGGCGGGTGCGGGCGGTGGCGGTCAATCTGAAGCGCTCACTATTCGATAAAGAACTGGTCCATCTCTTTGAAGATTTTAAGCGGGAGGAAAGCGCGGGAGCATAACCGGTCGAACCGGGAGCCTCGGCGTACATTATGGATTGCATATTACCGGAATCCCTGTCTGTGGACGGGGATTCCTGCTTTTCTAAAGAGCGTGAAGTGAGTACACTGAAGATAGTCGAGACTGTAAGGAGAAAATGGAGACTGACGTATTCAAGAATAGCGAGGAGGATGAGATCATGAAAACTCCGGAGAATCTGAAGGAAGCCTTTGCCGGCGAATCACAAGCCAACCGCAAGTATCTAACTTTCGCCCGCCAGGCGGAAGAGGAGGGCCTGGAAATGATGGCCCGATTGTACCGGGCGATAGCCGAGGCGGAAACGATCCATGCCTTTAGGCATCTGGAAGTTGCCGGCGGCATCAAAACCACATTAGAGAACGTCAAAGGATCAGTTGAGGGGGAGACTTACGAGTTCACCACCATGTATCCAGCTTTTCTCAGTGATGCCAAAGCCGAAGGCGATCAGGCGGCGACCAAGAGTTTTCATTATGCCAATGAGGCCGAAAAAGTCCATGCCGGCCATTTTAGCAAAGCGCTGGAAGCCTTGGCCGCGGGCAAGGACTTCCCGGCGGAGAGCTTTTTCCTGTGCCCGGTTTGCGGGAACGTAGCTGAAAATGAAGCCCCTGCTCACTGTCCGATTTGCGGGACGGCGGGCAAGGCGTTTCTGCCGTTCTAATCATGAAGGGCTGGAAACCAGCAGCTGCTGCCGGCTTGGCGGCGCTGTTGCTGTGTCTGCTGCTGACCGGAGTGTGCTGGGGCTGGACCACTGGGGAAGGCTGGCTGGACGACTACTTGGAGCAGTTAGGGGCAGAGCAGGGACCGCCGGTGGTGGGGACTCAGGAAAATCTGAAGCGTCTGCTGAACAGCCTGGAATACGGAGAAACAACGGTCGGGGGTCGCTGGGAGGAGTCTGCTCCTGTCTTGAAAGCGGCTCCATCGGCGGCAGGCGATGCCAATCAGGCATCGCCTGACTTTTCCCGGACCAATGTCCAGGTGGCGGGAGTGGATGAAGCGGATACCGTCAAGACCGACGGCACCAATATTTATCAGGTCAATGGGCAGCGGGTGCTGATCATCCGGGCTTGGCCGGCGGACGAACTGCAAGTGCTGCAATCCATTGATTTCCGGCGGGAAGACTTCACCCCCCGGGAACTCTTTGTCGACGACCGTTTTCTGGTAGTGGTGGGCAGCAGCGCCGCCGGCTATCCGGTGGCAAAAACGGAACTGCCGACGGCGAAAATCATGCCGCCTCGACCCAGTTCCGCCGCTGTCAAGGCGATTATCTATGCTTTGCAAAAAGGTGGCGATGTCCGCCGGCTGCGGGAAGTGGAAATCGAGGGCGACTACCTGGCCACCCGCAAAATTGGAACCACCGTCTACCTGCTGACCAGAAAATCGCTATACTATTATGGCGGGGAGCCAGATCAGCCGCCAATCCCGTTTTACCGCGACAGCCAGGTAAGCGATGACCGACAAGCCCTGAGCCTGCAGAACATTTACTATTTCCCCACTGCCCGCGGACCCAACTACCTGCTGACGGCGGCGGTTGACCTGGCAGCCGATCGGCCGGCGGAAGTCAAGGCCTACCTGGGATCAGGCGAAACCATTTACGCTTCTGCGCACAGTCTCTATGTGGCGGTAACTCGCCAGGTCTTCGCGATTACCGCGCCGTTGCTGCGGCGCTGGCCGGAAGGGTCGGCAGAAAACACTCGGCTCTACCGCTTTCGGCTGGAACCGGGGAGCATCACTTACGCCGCTCGGGGTCAGGTTCCGGGGCGGGTGCTCAACCAATTTTCGATGGATGAGGCGGGCGGTTATTTCCGGCTGGCGACGACCAGCGGCAATTCATGGGGTGAGATGCCGGGATCGCGCAACAATGTCTATGTGCTTGACAGCGAATTGCGGCTGATCGGCCGGCTGGAAGACCTGGCTCCCGGCGAGCAGATCTATTCGGCTCGTTTCATCGGCTCCCGCTGTTACTTAGTGACCTTCCGGACGGTCGACCCGCTGTATGTGATTGACCTCGCTGATGTGAATCAGCCCCGGGTTTTGGGAGCACTTAAAATTCCGGGATACAGCAATTATCTGCATCCCTACGATGACGACCACTTGATCGGGATTGGCAAGCAGACGGTGGAAGTGGCGAACAAAGACTGGCAGGGGCGGGAGACGGGGACCAGCGCCTATTATCTGGGGATGAAACTGGCGCTGTTTGATGTCAGCGATGTAGCGCATCCGGTGGAAGTGGCGGTGGCGACGATCGGGGACCGGGGTACCGAATCCGAGGTGTTGCAAAATCACCGGGCGCTGCTCTTCGACCGGCAGCAAGAACTGCTGGCTTTGCCGATCACCCTCCGGGAGAATCGGGCTGAGACCGGAACGCCGATTTTCCCTGACCCGGTTCCTCCCTACGGCCAGTTCAGCTTTCAGGGTCTGTACGTTTATCGGCTGAGCTTGGAGCAGGGATTTCAACTGGCGGGACGGATAACCCACCTGACCGCGGATGATTACCTCAAGGCCGGGGAATACTGGTTCAACCAAGAGCGGGCGGTGGAACGCGCACTCTATATCGGCGACGTGCTGTTCACACTTTCCCGGGCGGAACTGCAAGCCCATCGTTTGGCTGACCTGCAGCCGCTGGCAACCCTCCCGCTGAATGTTAACTAATCGTTACCGTTCGGGTCAGTGGATCCCAGTCGGCGTGCCGCCCCATTGCCTGGCATAGAGCCTGAACCGGAGCATAAGCCCGATCTCCGATGATCACTCCCGGAATCCGCTGGTTGCCGACCACGATCGTGACCGCGGGGAGGCTGGCGGTTGGTTCCGGCAGACTCAGGTCCAGCATATCGGCGATCGCCAGCGCAATCGCACGGGCGGCCTTGTCCTGAAATTCCGAGGAAGCCAACAAAGCCGCTTCCTCCGGGTAGGAGAGAAAGCCCAGCTCCGCCAGCGCCGCCGGGCAATTGGTTTCTCGCAGCACGGCGAAATTGGCGGTCTTCACTCCGCGGTCAACCAAACCTAATTCCGTGACCAGACGATACTGCAGGGCATGGGCCAGTTGTTCGCCATAGCCGCCCAGCGCCAAACAGAAGGTTTCAGCTCCATGCGCCTGCGAGCCGGGAGCGCTGTTGCAATGAATACTCACAAAAAAATCGGCGTTCCACTGGTTAGCTGCCGCCGCCCGCGCCCGGAGGTCGGCTTCTTTTGTGGTTTCCAGTGAAGCAGCATCAGTTCGGGTCAGCCGGATTTGAGCGATCGGCTGCAGCAATTGTGCCGTCCGAAGGGCGACCGCCAGGTTGATGTCGCTTTCCGCGATTCCAGTGGCGGAAACCGCGCCGGGATCAGTGCCGCCGTGGCCGGGATCAATCATAATTTTCGGCAAAATATTAACCTCGCTTTCATTATCAAGTCTTATCTGATGCGGAGGGAAACAACGTGGTTCAAGACCGCCGGTCATTCCCGGTGCCCTGGGGGATGACCGATCTGATTGGAGTATTGCTGCTGGTCTTTGCTACCAGCATGGTGGTAGCCCGCTGGGAGCGGGAGGTTCTGCTGGAAGAGCTGGTCCGGCTGATTCCCGGCTGGCCTCCGGAATTGTGTTTCGCGGCGATTGCCCTGGGTCTGCAAAGCGGGCTGCTGCTGCTGCTCTCGCTGGGAGTGGTTTTCTACCATCGATCCCGACCATCGGACATCGGCTTCAGCCTCAACCGCCAACCCCTGCTCCGGTTGCTGGCGGTTGGCCTGGGGGGCGGGTTGATTCTGATGCTGGTGATCGGCTTGGCGGCAGCCCTGCTCAGCCTGTTGTTCAGCTTTCCGATCAAACCACAGCCTTTCACCGAAGTGGTCTTACAGGCGGAAAACGGCATGCAATTGGCAATCTTGCTGATCTTGGGGGCGGTGGTGGCTCCAATCGCTGAGGAAGCTTATTTCCGGGGTCTGGTTTATAGCTATCTGCTGCAGCACGGTGGCGACCGAGTGGCCGTGGTTGGTTCCGCGATGATATTTGCTGCACTTCATCTCGATGCCATCCGTTTCATCCCCCTGTTCTTGGGCGGGATGGGATTGGCCTGGCTGCGGGAGCATACCGGCAGCATTTACAGCAGTATCGTTGCGCATGCCACTTGGAATGGACTGATGATCCTGATTCTGTGGAGTTCGAAAGGAGCGGTTGGCTGGTGATGGTTGGCGAAGAATTTCAAATAGTGATCGAAAACCTTTCGTCGCAGGGTCAAGGGGTTGGCCACTGGAACGGCAAAGCGGTGTTCGTCAGTGGGGCATTGCCCGGGGAAACCGTCCGGGCTCGGCTCACAACTAATAAACCTAAATATATCCAAGCAAAGCTGGAGCAGGTAGTGCAGCCGGCGGCGGAACGAGTGGTTCCCTGTTGCCCCTGGTTTGGGCAATGCGGCGGCTGTGATCTGCAGCACCTGGACTATGCCGAACAACTGGTTTGGAAAAGAATCTGGGTCGCGGAAGCGCTGAAACGGATCGGGGGCATAACCGAAGTCGAGGTTTTGCCGGCGGTCGGGATGGAAGATCCCTGGCGCTACCGTAATCGAGCTCAGTTGCATCTGCGGCAGTGGGAAGGGGAATGGCAATTGGGTTTTTTCCGCCGGGGCTCCCATCAGATCCTGCCGATTGAGGACTGCTGTCTGTTCCCGGCTTTGTGGCGGGACGTGCTGGCTGCAATCCGCAGCTGGCTGCAAACGACCCAACCAAAGTCATTATACCATATTGTGCTGGGCCAGACCGGCGATCCCCAAACCTACTTCGTGCTGCTGGTTGCTGCCCCCGAAGCAGCTCCCAACCTGCGGCAGCAGGTGAAAGTGCTTTCGGACCGGCTTCCGCCAGGATTGCTGATGGTCGCTCTGAACCTGAATCCCGACCCCAGCCGGCAGGTGCTGGCGGGACAATTTGAAATTCTTTCGGGGCCGCCGGCTTTGTCCGAAACGATTCTTGGTCAGGAACTGCAGATTCACCCGGCCAGTTTTGCTCAGGTCAATCCCCGCCAAACCGAATACTTGTATCAAACAGCACTGGCTTTCGCTGATCCAGGCGGAAACCGGAGCGTTCTCGAACTGTACTGCGGTTCCGGGGTGTTGTCCGTATTGCTGGCCCGGCAGGCCGGGAAGCTGATCGGGGTTGACATCGATGCCGCCGCCATCGAGCAGGCGCAGCGCAATGTCCAGCAGCTGCACATAAGCAATGCCGGCTTTATGGCGATTGATGTGCTCGAGTATCTGCGGTCCTATCCGGATACCTTTCCCGCTGACGGCATTATCGTGCTCGACCCGCCCCGGCGGGGGCTGCCGGCAGCGGTCATTGATGAGTTGGCACGGCTCCAGCCCCAACGGATTGTTTATATTTCCTGCGATCCGGCAACCCTGGCCCGGGATCTCAAGCGATTGCTCAGCCATGGCTATCTAGTCCAGGCGGTGCAGCCGGTGGATATGTTTCCCCAGACGGTTCATGTGGAGACGGTGGTGTTGATGTCCAGGGTGGAAAAGTGAGTGTGGAAAAAAGGAGTGCGTAAAATAAATTGTACTTCTGCTCGTTCTGAATACAATAATGAAACGGAAAGCTAGGAATACATTCGGCAGCGAGTACGGCGAAAACGATATCCAGATACCCCGCGACCGCGTAGGCGAGCATGATCCGATAATCGTCAAAAAGCACAAGAAGAATGTAACTTTCCTGCAAAGTTGTCAAGAAGATGACAGCCCCATTAAGAATCATTAACATGGCACTTTTGAGCTTGCTGTCAGCGAAGAGCTAAACCAATTTGAATCTTGAATTCTTTTGGAAATTATGGACAGCACACTCTTTGCCGCTGTGGGATTAGATAATTCCTCGGAAATATAATATTTTATCTCCAACATATCTTTTTGCGGTCTGGGGGAGATTTTAATACTAACCATTTATTACTCCTAGGGATGCTTCGAGTTCATCAACGCTTAGCCATCCATGTTCGCGCCCTTCCTTTTCGCCTCTAGCTAATTCAGTAAGCAATTTAAAGGGTGCCTGCATCTTTTCATACTCCTGGATATCCATAACCACATAGCGGCCACGACCATTTTGGTCAAAAAGACACGTGAACCTACCTCTATGATACGCAGCACTTCGTTATAATTTCTTAAATCAGATATAGACTTGATGTTGGGCATAGCATCTCCTTCCCAGATTGCTGTTATAAATGTAGCAATATCATTCGTAAAATTTAACAGCGTCGCTAAAGGAATTAAGTTACAGCCGGGGTAGGCGCAGGGCTTATTTGCTTTATATGGCAATTGTCTTCACCGACCTTTCGAGGCATGCAAAAAGCCTCCGCGGTTTTTTCCCGTGAAGGCTTCCTGAGTTTTTCTCAATCATAATTATATCATGGAGGTTGCATGGCTTTCTATGGACTGGAGTGGCGAATCAAGCAGTAGATAAAACCTGTCACAATTAATCGGAATAATACAATTAAATATGTAACAATAATATTGTTATTATTCCGATTATGAGGCATTCTATTAAAAGGTGCGGGAGGTGAAAAGATGGAATACATTACGGTAAAACAAGCCTCGGAGCGGTGGGGCATATCCGATCGCCGCGTTCGCGTGCTTTGCGAGGAAGGGCGGATACAAGGTGTCGTCAGAAAAGGTCGTTCTTATCTTATTCCGGCGGATACGCTGAAGCCAATTGACGGACGCAGTCTGCGTGGCAAGGAGATTCCGGAACAATATGCTGCACTTTTTGCCTCTGTTGAGGAGATGAAGGCAGAAATTGACCGCCGCCGCCCTTTGACAAGCGGCGAATTAAAGCGTTTGCAGGACGAATTCCTTGTAGAATTTACTTACAACTCAAACGCTATCGAAGGCAACACTCTCACACTTCAGGAAACGGCGCTTGTATTTGAAGGCGTGACAATTGACCAAAAACCGCTCAAAGATCATTTGGAGGCGGTGGGGCATCGCGATGCGTTTCGATATGTGGGTTCACTTGTCAGTGAAAAGGTTCCAGTTTCGGAACGGATTATTCGTGAAATCCACGCCCTCGTTCTGATTGACAGACCAGATGACAAGGGGGTGTACAGGCGAATTCCGGTGAAGATTACGGGTGCACACCGTGAACCTCCGCAACCTTATCTGGTTCCAGTTCAGATGGAGAGGTTGATCGCAGAGTTGTACAGCGGCAACCGGCATATCATTGAAACAGCTGCGGTGTTCCATCTGAATTTCGAGGGAATCCATCCGTTCGTCGACGGCAACGGGCGTACCGGACGCTTGATATTGAACCTCATGCTCATGCAGGCGGGCTATCCGCCCGTAAATGTGAAATTCGCCGACCGGAGAAAATATTACGTTTGTTTTGACAGCTATTATCAAGATAATGATGCATCGCCGATGGTGAATATGCTCGGAGAGTATGTAAGAGAAAGACTTTCACAGTATTTGAGTCTGTTGCAAGAATAGAAGTGGCCTCGCGGAGAAAAACCGCGAGGCTGTTTTGTTATGGTTTGGCTCGACGAATCGAATCGACTTTATTGCCGAACTAAAGAAATAAAGATATAATATCTTTAGATTGATCCAAGGAGGTAAACGCTATGCCGAATATAAAATCCAGTACCGACCTGCGAAATAACTATAACGATATCTCCACCTTCTGCCATGAAAGCCGCGAGCCTGTATTTATCACAAAAAACGGGCAGGGTGATTTGGCGGTCATGAGTATTGAAACCTACGAAGCGCTCAGCGGCAAGCTGGAACTCTATCGTCTGCTTGACGAAGGAAGATCGGCTGTTAAATCCGGAAAGAAACGTCCGCTTCAAGCGGTCATGAAGGATATCAAACGGGGTATCTCTGATGGCGAAATATAGGGTGGACGTATCTGAGCCAGCAGAAAACGACCTAAGAGACATCATCAGATATATTGCTTCTCAACTATCCGCCCCCATATCGGCGCTCCATATGATGGAGCTTCTCGAAGAGGCAATGGCGGGGCTGTCCCATATGCCGCAGCGCTGCCCGCTTGTCACGGACGAGCGCTTATCCCAAATGGGATACAGGAAGCTAACCGTAAAAAACCATGTTGTGTTTTTTTCCATTGATGAGAAGAACAAGGTGGTTGACGTTGAAAGAATCCTGTATGGCCGGCGCGACTGGCTCAGAATTATATAATTTGTACAGTAACAGGGCGGTTCTACGGATCAAGTCCAGATCTGTGTATATACTCCCTCAGCCCGAAACCAAATTTACACAATCATACGGACTCAATATATAAAACACACCAATGTGCGAGTTTGTTAGTTAGAAAATGGTGGAATATTTACTGGATCTTCGATGTAAGGAGAAGAGATTTGCCAAAGGCCCGAAAGATGCTAAGCGACTGGGAAGCGCCGTATATTCAGTCGCTGGTCAAATTGATTGTAACCCAAAGCAAGCCGACCCTGGGGTACTGGGCGGTTGACTATGCTGAGCAAGTAATCTTGCAGCTGTGGAGCAAGCATTACCCCGACGATCCGCGGCCGCGAAAGGCGCTGGATGCCGCTCGGGAGTGGCTGGCGGGAGCGATAAAACTGCCGCAGGCGAAGACGGCAATCCTCGAGTGTCACGCAGCCGCCCGGGAAGCCGAAGCGAATCCGGTCGCGCTCGCCGCCGCACGGGCGATTGGGCAGAGTGCCTCGACCATCCATTCAGCGACGCATTGCATCGGACTGGCGCTGTACGGGGCGTTGGCGGTGGCCTATGACCGACTCGGAGCAAAGGCGCCGTGGGAGCAGTTGGAGCAGTGTGCCGCCGAGGAGTGCGGACGGATGCTTGAAGCGTTGCGGGCGGTTGCCGTAGAAAACGAACCAAACCCGGCGAAAATCGGTTGGAAATGCTGATCGCGGTTAGCCCCAGGAAGGGATATTATAAAAGAAATTTCAGGAGGGTAAGCCTTGACAAGCAGTAAGTGCACAGTCCGTATGGCAACGGAAAAGGACTGGAGGGAAACAGAAAACCTTACCAGAGAGGCCTTTTGGAATAAATATCGTCCTGGCTGTTCGGAGCATTACATTCTTCATCAATTCCGGAATCGTCCCGAATTCGTGCAGCAATTGGATTGCGTCATTGAGGAAGATGGCAGGATTGTGGCGCATATTATGTACTGCCAATCCAAGATCATGGGCGATAATGGAGAAATTGTTCCGATAATGACTTTTGGCCCGGTCAGTGTGCTGCCGGAATATCAGGGCAAAGGTTATGGCAGCACGCTGATTCATACTACAATGGAGAACGCGCGGGAACTGGGCTGCGGAGCGATTGTGATTACCGGAGATCCGGATTATTATCATAAATTGGGGTTTGTCAGCGGTCATTCTCGGCATATCTACTATGCTGCCATGCCGCGCAATGAAGAAGCTCCGTTTTTTATGGTGAAAGAATTGCAGCCGGGCTTTCTGGCTGGCGTCAGCGGCACTTTTCAGGTTCCGGACGGGTACATAGTGGCAGATGCGGACGTCGAGAAATTCGAATTGAACTTTCCGCCGAAAGAAAAAAAGAAGCTGCCGGGGCAATTGGCATAATGAAACATCTATACATCACTGAGAAGCCTTCAGTTGCCGAGGGCTTCGCCGCTGTTTTGGGGCTGAAAATCACAAAAGCGGACAAGAGCCGGGGCTATGCGGAAAACAACGATTCGATCGTCAGCTGGTGTTATGGCCATCTGGTGACCATGGAGTATCCCGAGGCTTATGATCCGGCATACAAAAGCTGGCGGGTGGAACATCTGCCAATCATTCCCCGGGAGTATAAGTACACGGTCATTGACAGCCCGGGTGTGAAAAAACAGTTTGATGTGCTCAAACTGCTGCTGCATCGTCCAGATGTGGAGCTGATCTATTCCTGCACGGACAGCGGGCGGGAAGGGGAGTACATCTTTCGCCTGGTCTATCAGCAGAGCGGGAGCGAAAAACCAGTCAAACGGGTCTGGGTTTCGGCCCAGACCGAGGAAGCGATCAGCAAGGGCATTGAGCAGGCTAAGGATATCCGCGAGTACGATTCCCTTTCCCGGGCGGCCTATTGCCGAGCCAAGGAGGACTGGCTGTTCGGCATGAATTTCAGCCGGCTTTACACCTGCCAGTATGGCAAGCTGCTGGCATCCCGTTTGCAGGAGCAGAAACGCTCGGTGATCGCCATTGGCCGGGTTATGACCTGTGTCTTGGGACTGGTGGTGGAGCGGGAATGGGAAATCAGAAATTTTGTGCCGCGGGTGTATTATGGAATTAGCGGGAGTTTTCTCTCCCCCGAGCATGGTGTTTCCTACCAGGGCAAGTGGCAGCCGGGGAGTAAAGCGGGGCAGGAGCCGGCGGCCGAAAGTGAAAGCCAGGAGAAATATTTGACTCTGGAGGACGCCCGGAACATCATCGACAGTTTGCAGGATCGGCCGGCGATGATCAAGAAGGTGGAAGTCAAGCTGAAGAAGGAGCCGCCGCCGCTGCTGTTCAATCTGGCCGAACTGCAGTCGGAAGCCAACAAGAAATTCAAGCTGCCGGTGGATCAAACCCTGGAGATCGCCCAGAGCCTGTATGAGAAGAAGATGATATCCTATCCCCGCACCGACAGCCGAGTGCTGTCTACGGAAGTGGTCGGCGAAATTCCCAAGATCCTCAACGGATTGTATGGGAATCCCGCTTTCCGGGAGCAGGTTCAGCGGATAAAGGAGTTCGGCCGGCTGACAGTTAATAAATCCAGCAAGAGATTTGTGGACGATAGTAAGGTGACCGATCACTACGCTATTATTCCGACTTACGTCAGCGGTGATCTGTCCCGCCTGGAGGCCAACAGCCGCAACCTCTACCAGCTGATTGTCAGAAGATTTCTAGCCATATTCTATCCGGCCGCCGAGTACAACACAGTGAAGGTGGAGACGGTAGTCGAGAATCAAATCTTTGTCACCAATTCGAAAACCTTGCAACAGCCCGGCTGGAAAGAGGTCTATGAAGTCACCGCGGCCAAAAACGAAGAGGAGATCTCGACGTCTTCGCTGCATCTGCTGAGCAAGAAGGAGAAGGTGACGGTGACCGCGCTGGAATTGGAGCAGAAGGAAACCAAGCCGCCGTCGCGTTTCTCCGACGCGTCCTTGATCCTAACCATGGAAAAAGCGGGCAAATACATTGAAAACGAAGAGCTGCGGGAACAAATCAAGACCTGCGGGATCGGGACCTCGGCTACTCGTTCCGGTATCATTAAGAAGCTGGAGGATATCGGGTATATTAAGATTCAGCCCAAAACCCGGATTGTGACGCCCCAGCCCAAAGGGGAAGCGATTGTCGAACTGGTGCGGCTCTCAGCCAAGGAACTGTTGAATCCCACGCTCACTGCCAGCTGGGAAAAGGGCTTATTCATGCTCCAAAACAATGAGATTACGGAAGAGCACTTTGAAGCGAAACTGAACAGCTATATAAGCCGGACTATTGTCCGGGTGAAAAGCAGCCGTGGGGCGGCGCTGCGATCCTTGCCCGGAGCCGAGCGATGATCTGGGAGCGAATCAGCCGCCGGGAAAGGGGGGAGAAACATTGATCAAATTCATAATCAAGCAGTGGATAAAGGATTATGAGCAGACAAACAACCGGATCGTTCGGGAGTCCTATGTGGTGCTTTCCGGGGTGATCGGAATCATTTGCAATCTGTTCTTGTTTGCCAGCAAGCTGACGATCGGGCTGCTGATCAACAGCATCGCGGTCATCTCCGACGCGGTCAACAATTTGACTGATCTGGCTTCCTCCTTCGTTTCGATTCTCGGCGCCAAGCTCAGCAATCGGCCTCCCGACGAGAACCATCCTTATGGTCACGGCCGTTCGGAATACATCGCTGCCTTGATCGTAGCCTTTATCATCTTTGCGGTCGGATTTGAACTATTGATCAGTTCCTACCACAAAATCATCAATCCCGAAAAGCTGGACTTCAGCGCCTTGACCTTGGGCCTGCTGACTCTTGCCGCCCTGGTCAAACTATGGATGTATTCCTACAATATGTACATTGCCAAGACCATAAACTCGAGCATCAACCGGGCTACCGCCCATGACAGCTTGAATGACTTTATCGCCACCAGCTTGATCATTGTGTCGATGATCGTCGGCACTTTCGTCGATCTGCCGATCGACGGCATCGCCGGCATGGGCATTTCGCTGCTGATTCTCTATTCCGGATTCAACGTTGCCAAAGACACCGGCAGCTTGCTGCTGGGCTCCGCTCCGGACCCGAAGCTGGCCGAACGGATCAGCCAGATAGTTGGTTCGGGCAAGCATGTGATTGGCACTCATGAGCTGGTGATCCATGATTACGGACCCAGCCAGGTGTTTGCTTCGATCCATGCTGAAGTTCCGGATTATCTCAACATCGTCGAAGGCCATTCCTCGATTGATTTGGTTGAAAACCAGATTGTCGAAGAACTGGGGATTGAAATTGTAGTGCACATGGATCCGATTTCCACCGATGCTGCCAAGATCGAGCAGGTCAGGCAAGAGGTTACAGCTGCTCTGGATCAGGAAACGGGGAAGACGCAGATTCACAATTTTCGGATAGCCCAAGCGGACGCAAGGATCATTGTGATTTTCGACGTGGAGATTTTGGCCGATTCGCCGGATTCAGAATATGCTGAAGTGAAGAAGAGAATTCGGGAAGCGATTGAAGGAAAGCACCCGAACTATGCGGTGGTCATCAACTTTATCGGCCGCCGGAATCAGCTCAATCATTTAGGGAGAAGTGTGATCAAGTAGGCAGGACGTGCGGGAATTCGGCCGAAAGAGTACTTGCGATCCGTTTGCCATGCTCGGATGAATCGGATTGCTCAACACCTTTAATACTATCGAACGGGTTTGGTGATGAACCAAGATAAATATCGAACGACAAGGAAGCCGGAGTCATTGATCTCCGGCTTTTCATGCATATTATCTTGCAATATTGCCCTGTTTACCATGCCAGACAAGTTGTTCGCCGGATTTAGGATTTACTAAAGGAGATCTGACCGGGGCTGACAATTCCAGAAACCGCGTAGAGCACGTTGTCGGCATTATCGTAAAGCCAGATCTGGAAGATGTCACCCTTGAAACCATTATCTTTGGCGTAGACCTTAAACTGAGCAACTTTACTATTGCCGGTGGCTTTACCACCGAAAACGGCTTCTTTGGTCTGAGGATTTATGGATACATAACTTGCTTTGCCGCTGATGTTGAAGTTCTGACTAGGATCTTTGTAAAGTACCGAAGCCTGGCTGCCAGTGACTCCCGGCCAGCTGACCACGTCCAGCATGAAACTGGTTCCCGGTTTGCCGACAGCTCCGGTTCCGGCTATCTTCCCGGCCAGTACCGGGCCCAGCGGGCTGTCCCAGCTGTCAGACGGACCCGCTGCGATCTCGCTGGTGGTCACCGTCGCCTGGTTGTGCAGCGGTCCCGGTAAATCCTCAGGTTTGACGGTGTAAGAAAAAATCTGTTGGGCGCTGGCTCCGATTGCCAGGGTGCCCACTGTCCAATTAACTTCCAGGGCGGGGTCGCTGACTATGACGTTGGTCAAGGCGGCGCTGCCGAGGTTTTGGACGGTGATGATGAAGTCGACAGTCTGACCGATGGTGATGGTGTCGGGACCGGTCTTGTCAATAGTGATGGCTGCTACCGGTACGGAACAGCTGTCGGACACCGGATCGGTTTCGGTGCTGTCGGCGGTAGCGGTATTCTCGACCGGAGTCGAACCTAGATCAGCTGCTGTCACCACGTAGTTGGCATTGATTATGACTGGATTGGCGGCATTCTGACTCGTAGTCAGGGTGCCGATCGACTGACTGACGATGCCCAATTTGGAATCATTGAGCACCACATTAGTCAGGTTAGCGTTGCCGGCATTCCAGACTTTTATGGTGTAGTGGATGGTGTCCCCAATCTCGACCGTGCTCTCGGCAGCACTTTTGTCGATCGCCAAAACCGGCGTCAAAGCAACGGTGTAGCATTGATCATCCCGAGAGCTAATGCTCTCGCCGGAGCCCATGGTTGACGTGCCAGTTGCATAAGTTTCGTGCAGACCGAGTGTGTTGACCGTCCGGTACGGAATAAAAAGAAATAATCCTTGACCGGGCATTATGGTTCCCTCAAAAGTCATATTCATGATTCCTTCACTGTCGATGAGATTCAAATTGTACAATGGCTCGCTACCGTTGTTATATATCCACCACGCATAATAGAGGTGGGAGCCAGGCGGTAAGATCAGCCCCGGGGCTGTGGGATAACTTGGATAACTTTCTGGCGCTGGTACTGGGGGAGCGAGAAACGGCGTCAGTGAAATTCTCTTTTTAACTAGCAATGACGGGCCAACAGAAGGCGGACCAAGCGGTGGTCCCGGAATACCTTCCAGCTTGGGATCTGTGAATTCCGAAGAGAACATCACGGTATAATCAGAAATTTCGGAGTTGACAACTTCTTGTGGTTGGATTTCTAAAGCGGCAACCACTGGCAATGGAACGACTATTCCGATGAGCAGAATGACGATTGCAAGGCACAGCAACCTTTTTGCCATTTTACACCTCCTAGACTTGATTAAAAATCTCATCACTAAACTATGGGTACTTCAAACACTCTATTCTCGCAGTTTATTGCAAATCCTGCATAAGTTCATTTGGAAGGTCAAAACTTTTTCGGATAAATAGCTAAGCTTCTGACTGTAGCTGGCACCGCTGCCACTGTTTGAGGTCTTGGACGGGTCGGAGATAACTCTGGCCTGGACCCGTCCGAAAACTTCAAATCGGCAGTCATCTTTTTCCTGGCAATTCCGTGTTTTCCAGTGCACCCCTTGTATAATTGGAGTAACGAGGTGGGTAGATATCGAAAGTAAAGGATGATGTTCGATGACCATATCCAGACTGCCGGTTGACCAACGGGTGATTGATATTGACTCGCGTCGGTTCGCCTCCATTGAAAAGGCGCTGGTGGAATTGATCACCAATTGTGATGACAGTTATTCCCGCATGGAGCACCAAGGATGGCCGGCAAGCGGAGAAATCCTGATCAGCTATGAACGGCATCAAAACGGAGCAATCTTGGTTGTCGCCGATCAGGCTGAAGGAATGACGCTGGAACGGGTCCGCGCAGTCTTGTCATACGGCGGGGCGCACAGCCGGCTGGCCCAAGGGGAGGCTGGCGGCCGGGGATATTTCGGGCGGGGGATGAAGCAGGCGGTATATGGTTTGGGCCATGGCTGGATTGAGTCTCTGTTCGCGGGCAGGTTCTGCCGGGTCGATCTCTATCGGGCTGAAAACGGGGAATATTTGTTTGACGATGGAGAAGGAGACCGGGAAGCGGCAGCGAAGGATTATCAGCGCCTACGCATTCCGGCTGGCGGCAACGGGACCCAACTGACAATTGTCATCGACAATCCCCAGGTGACAATCCCTTATTTCAGTTCTCTGGCCACCGCTGTGCGCAACAACATTTACCTCCGGGACATTCTAGAACGGCGCCGGGTCGAGCTCAGCAATCTCAGTCAGTCCAAGAAGGTAAAGGCTGCGATCAAGCTCCGGTACCAAGAACCGGAATCTGAAATATTGATTGGACCGGAAGAAGCGGGAGGTTTTAGTTTCCAGGAGTGGTTGTTCCCCTTCACCCTAACGGTTAAAAAGGCGCTGAATACGGATCTGGTGCTCAAGGGCGATGAACGGACCAATGGTTTACTGGTGTTGTCTGGAACCGCCGTTTTCGATTGCCAATTTTTCCGCTTTGAGAATCAATTGGGCACGGAATATCTTTTCGGGACGGTGGTTTGCCCGGGATTGGCGGAGATGCTGGCCCAGGGACACCCGATTATCAGCGATGAACGGGAAGGATTGAACCTCAAGGAGCCGTTTGTAGCAGCCTTTGCGGATGCGGTCAGCCAGCTGCTAATCAATATTGTGAAAAGCGAGCAGCTTCGTTTGGGCCATATTGATCGCGCCACCATCTCGCAGCGGACGCAGATGATGATTGAGCAGGTTCTGCAGAAAATGAACCAAATCGCCGTTGCCGAACTGGGGATCATCCTGCCCCCCGGACCGGGATCCGGCAAATACGGCCCCTACGACACCGGCCGACCGGCGGTGCTGCGGTTCACCACCCCCTTTTATTATCGCAACCCGGCTCATCCGTTCCGTGTCACGCTGATCGCTGACCGCACGCAGTTATGGGCTCAGGAAATCCTGTCGTTTACATATGAACTGCCGGACAGCATGCAGGTGGAGCCTGCGCCGGAGGCGATTTCAGTGTCGGAGCTGCCGGAAGACGGCCGCTTTATTTGGACCGTAACCGGAGCCGCAATCGGCGAAAAAGGCAAACTGGGGGCGGTATGCGGCCCCTATTCCGCTTCTTGTGAGCTGGTGATAGCGGAGGATGCTGCCGGCAAAGGGTATGGCCATCCGAGCGGGAAGCCCTATGCTCCCTGGACAATGGACAATGCGGTGGACTTGTTCCGGGGATATGAGCTGCGCAACCTGGACAACGATCTGGAACGGGCGGTCTACAGCCCGGAAGAACGCCTGATTCTGATCAATACCGAAGCCCCAACTGTCCGCCTCTATGTAAGCGGTCAAGGCCATTTCAAGGACGGGGCCCGGCTGCTGCTGGCGGAATTGTTGCTGGATGTGATCAGCGAGGAGCTGGCCCGACGCTATATTGATCGAACCACTCGCAAGGGGCAGGCGGAGGCGTATAAACAGGCCAAACAGGATATGATCCGCCGATATGGGGTGGTGGTTCATTCCATTCTTCTTGGGGGATGAACTGGTACATGTACAAAATCAACAAAGAAAGATGATCAATGGAAACGGGTGACCCGGAATGGATGTAAAAACAATTTGCCGGCTTGAACCAGGCGAGGTGTCGACCTCTTTCGGCACCTCGGAGCAGGGCCTGACCGCGGCGGAAGCCCAAGCCCGAATCAACCGCTACGGCCGGAATAGCATTCCCCAGGCTGCGCACCTGAATCTGCTCCGGCAGTTCCTCAGCCAATTTACTCATTTCATGGCACTAGCCTTGTGGGCGGCCGGCTTTCTGGCGATTGTGGCCGGACTGCCGGAACTGGCCTATGCTACCTGGGCGGTGATTGTCACCAATGCCCTTTTTGCTTTTTTTCAGGAATACCGAGCAGATAAAGCACTGGCCCGGCTGGCGGCGATTCTGCCCCGACGGGTCAAAGTCATTCGGAATGGGGAATTGCTGACGATTCCGGCGGAAGAAATTACCGTCGGCGACTCGATCGAAATCGAAGCGGGGGACAGTGTGCCGGCGGATGCGCGGGTAATAGCGACCAATCGGCTGCTGCTCGATAATTCACTGCTGACCGGCGAATCGGTTCCGGTTGAGCGCAGCGCAAAAGCGTATGAACTGGGTAGTCAAAACGTGACTGATAGCCCAAACCTGGTCTTTGCCGGTACGAGTGTTGTTGCCGGCAAGGCCCGGGCGGTGGTTTATGCCGTCGGCAGCCGAACTGAAATCGGTAAAGTCTCAAAGCTGACGCAAACCATCAGAAGAGGGGAGAGTACGCTTGAGCAGCAAGTTCAGAACATTGTCAAATTCATAACCAAGGTCGCTCTGGCGCTGGGGGGGCTGGCCTTTATGATTGCGGTGTTCGGTGCTGGATTGGAAGTCAAAGTCGGTTTCGTGTTTGCGATCGGAATCATTGTGGCCAATATGCCGGAAGGATTGCTGCCCACCGTCAGCTTGTCGCTGGCGGTGAGCGTGCAGCGAATGGCGCAGCAAAACGCATTGATCCGGAGGCTGTCGGCAGTAGAAAACCTGAGCGCCGCCTCGGTGATTTGCACGGATAAGACCGGCACCATAACCGAAAATCAATTGACCCTCAAGCAGGTCTGGTCGCCGTCGGCAACAGCTGAATTTGCAGGCAGCGGTTATGAAAGAGCGGGTGCGGTGGTGCTGCCCAACGAAGCCGGCAGAGCCTTGATCGAGATGATTCTGACCGCCGGGGCGGTTTGTTCGGAAGCCAATTTGGCGGAGAATCGGTTGCGCCCGGAAGAGTGGAGGATCCTGGGAACGCCGACTGAGGGGGCGATATTGGTCGCTGCTGAGAAAATCGGGATCGGAGTGGACCGAGTCCGGAGCCAGTTTCAGCGACTGGACACCGTCCCCTTCAGTTCAGAACATAAAAGGATGAGCGTGGAAGTCGTCAACCTCGGCAATGGAAGCTTTCCTTCGGGAGCGCGGATGATTTTCACTAAAGGGGCTCCGCTCGAGGTGGCGGCAGAATGTGATTATTATCACCAGGAAAAGGAAGTCCGGGAGATAACTGATGAGATCCGAAGCGAAATTGTTGCGGCCAACGATACGATAGCGGGCGACGGATTTCGGGTCCTGGCGGTATCCTGCCAAATACTCGAGCCGGCTCCCGCCCGGCGGATATTTCTCGGTCTGACGGCAATGGCCGATCCTCCCCGGCCTGAGGTGTACGAAGCGGTAAAACAATGCGCCAAGGCTGGCATCAAAGTCACGATCATTACCGGTGATTACGGCATCACTGCTGCTTCCATTGCCCGCCAGGTGGGACTGATCGACCGCGGTTTTTTGAGCATAACCGGTCCGGAATTGGATGGGAAGACGGACGAAGCGCTAGAACAGTTGTTGCAACACCGGCAGCCGATAATATTTTCGAGGACCACCCCTGAGCATAAACTACGGATCGTCGAAGCCTATAAGCGAATTGGTGAAATCGTTGCAGTTACCGGGGATGGGGTGAATGACACCCTGGCTCTCAAAGCATCCCATGTGGGCATCGCCATGGGCATCGGGGGGACGGACGTCGCCCGGGAAGTATCCGACATGGTCCTGCTCGACAATAACTTCGCCACGATTATCCGAGCGGTTGAAGAAGGCAGAGCGGTTTACAGTAATATCCGCAAATTTCTCACCTACATTATGACTTCCAATGTGGCGGAATTCGCCCCCTTTTTCGCCATGCTCTTCATCAAAATCCCGCCGGCGCTGAACATTCTCCAGATTCTGGCGATCGATCTCGGGACCGATATTCTGCCGGCGCTGGCGCTCGGGGCGGAAAGGCCGGAAAAGGGCATCCTGTCCGAACAACCGGAACGGTTTCGCAAAAATCTGTTGGACAAGAGCCTGTTTCTGCGATCCTATGGTTTTTTGGGACTGATCGAAGGAGCCCTGGCGATCGGTTTTTTCCTGTATACGTGGTTTAACGCCGGTTACAATCTCAGCGAGCTGCGCTTCCTGACGGATGTGATACTGGCGAACCGGGCCCCGGCTGACCTGAGCAGTCTGTACCAATATTCCACGACCATGGCTTTGGCCGCTATCATTGCCTCCCAAATCGGTAATGTCTACGTATGCCGATCGGAGCGACTGTCAATCCGGGATACGATTGCCGGCAAGAACCACCTGATTGCGGTCGGAATTGGCTTTGAACTTTTGCTGGCGATGGCGATCATCTATCTGCCGGCATTGCAGGAAATATTTGATACCCAGGCTATCGCCGCCGCCGACCTGAAAATCCTGATGATCTGTCCCCTGATCATGATCGGGTTGGAGGAGCTGCGGAAATATATCAGTGCACGGTGAGTCGGTGGTTTTCGCACTTGGCCAAGGTTGGTTGTCCGAACCGGATCCAAACCAGAACAAGATATAAGGAGGAATGGTCATGAGGTGGAGCAGGTTAGGGATGTGCATTGTGTTGATGATGGTCGTTTTGGTTGCCGGTTGCGGCGGCAACGCGGTCAATGTCGGCACTCCTAATCAGATCGAAGGCCGGTCCGCTCAGCCAGCCGGAACGGAACAGCAATTACCGGTGAATGAGCCGGCAAGTCAGTCGTCAGCGTTGCCGGAGAAACCGGGGATAATTGAAACCGGGGAATATTCAAAACCGCAGGAAGTGGCTGAGTACATTCATCTGTATCGAAAACTACCGGCCAATTACATCACCAAGCAGCAAGCGATCGCCCGGGGCTGGGTGAGCAGCCAGGGCAATCTCTGGGAGGTAACCGAGCGCAAGAGCATCGGCGGAGACAAGTTCGGCAACTTCGAAGGCGGCCTGCCGAAAGCAAAGGGCCGGCAATGGTATGAATGTGATGTCAATTATCAAGGCGGCTTTCGGGGTGGAGAACGAATCCTGTATTCGAACGACGGTTTGATTTATTACTCGGCGGATCACTATAAAACCTTCACCCGGATCTATTGAGCGAGAGGAGGTCAGTAATGAAAAGAACCATACTGGAAGGTGGCAGCATGACTTCGGTTTCGGCCGCTCATCAATACCTGCAACAGCAGCTGCACTTTCCCGACTATTATGGCGGCAATCTGGACGCGCTCTGGGATCTGTTGACTTCGATCGGGGAGCCACTGGTGATCGAAATTCGTGATCTACCTAAGCTGCATGAGTATTTGGGGGAATACGCTGACGTACTGATCTCGGTTTTCGAGTCCGCCGCTCAGGAAAATCAGAATGTGCGGTTCTCTGTAATCACATCTGCGGCTGTGACGGAAGAAGCGAATTCAGCTCGGGAAGCAAAGAAAGGAACGGCGAGAATGAAAACGGGACGTATTTACTCGATTTCGATCAGCCCCGAACGCGGTCAATTGAAGCGGGAAGTGGGGGCGGCGGAGTTAATTGCCAACTTCGGGATCGAGAACGACGGTCATGCCGGAGATTGGGGGCGGCAGGTTACCTGTCTCAGCTGGGAAAGCGTGCAGCAAGCCAATGTCCGGCATGGTCTCCAGGCGGGGCCGGGCGATTTCGCGGAAAATATTTTGATCGAGAAGCTCGATTTGACCACGGTTAAAGCCGGGGACCGGCTGCAATTAGGCGAGAGTGCGGTTTTGGAAGTTTCTCAAGTCGGCAAAGTAGACCATCCCAGTGTTGTCACCCGGACGCTGGGCACCACCCTGCTGCCCTATGAAGGACTCTTTTGCCGAGTGCTCAAGGGCGGCAGCATCCGCAAGGGCGATGTCGTGAAAATTCTGGCATAGCCATCAGTGTTGTTCTAATTCCAACAGACGAATTTTGAGGGCCAAACCACCCCGGTATCCAGTCAGCCGGCCGTTGGCTCCGATTACCCGATGACAGGGGATGAAAATCGGGATCGGATTTCGCTTGCAGGCTTGCCCGACCACCCGGGCGGCTTTGGCGTTGCCAATCTCCGCGGCGACCGCCTGATAGCTGCGGGTTTGACCGTGCGGGATGGCCAGGATTTGATCCCAGATGCGCAGCATCGTAGCTGAACCGGATGGAGCCAGCGGCACGGTAAAATCCTTGATCCTGCCGGACAGGTAGTCCTGAAGTTGTCGGCCGGCGATGTTCAGGACATCAGTTTCCTGAGAAATCCACACAAACGGAATTGGTTCATCCGGAAAGAGGAGATCGGTTACTGCACCATTCATCGCGGCAATTCCGACCCGGCCGATAGCGGTCTGATAAAAGCGGATGCTTTTCATGCTGGCAATGCCTCCAAGTCAATGCGGATCGGTTGATCAAAATTTACTATAGCAGAAAACCGATACCTGCTGAAATCGACATTGACGAAAGGGTGAGCAGGAACTTGGTAGTAAATACAGAATAATTATTACCGTATAACCGCTAAAGACATCGGAAGGGGAGGCTACGGGGCCTGGCCGGGGATGAAGTTCGCCGCTGGAGGAGGGCAAACTATGGATTCGGTATTGTTGGCCAGATGGCAATTTGCGCTTACTTCCTCATATCATTTTTTATTTGTGCCGTTAACACTGGGGCTTTCGCTGATCGTAGCATTCCTGGAAACCCGCTGGGTGCAGACCGGCGAAGAAAAATTCCGAACCATGACCCGTTTTTGGGGCGGGTTGTTTGTGATAAATTTTGCCATGGGAGTGATGACTGGAATTGTTCAGGAATTTCATTTTGGGATGAATTGGTCGGAATATTCTCGCTTTGTCGGCGATATTTTTGGGGCGCCGCTGGCGATTGAGGCCTTGAGCGCTTTTTTCCTGGAATCGGTGTTTCTGGGCCTCTGGATTTTTGGTTGGGACAAGCTTTCCCCTCGTCTGCACCTGCTGTCGATTTGGGTGGTGGCACTGGCCGGAAATATATCTGCCTTCTGGATTCTGGTGGCCAATTCATTCATGCAAGAACCAGTCGGATTCGTGGTACGCAACGGTCGGGCGGAAATGACTGATTTTGCAGCGCTGCTCGCCAATCCTCATGTTTGGTACCAATTTCCGCATACGGTGGCAGCCGGCCTTGTCACCGGCGCCGTGTTTGTAGCTGCGGTCAGCGCTTACCATTATCTGCGCCAACGGGAGGCGGAGCATTTTCGAGCCTCGATGCGAATCAGTCTGGGGGTGGGGATTATCAGTTTGCTGCTGGTGATGGGAGTGGGTCATGTCCACGGTCAGCATCTGGGTAAAACTCAGCCGATGAAGATGGCCGCTGCCAATGCGCTTTGGGAAGGCCAAGCTCGGGCGCCATTCAACCTGATGGCGATGATCAATCAAGCCGAAAACCGCAATGATTTTGCGCTGGCGGTGCCCGGAGTGGAAAGCTTCATGATGAGCAATGATTTCAACGCCTGGGTTGAGGGGATCAATGAGGTCCAGAACGAGATGGAGCAGAGGTTTGGGCCAGGGAATTACATCCCTCCGGTAGCGATTGTCTTTACCAGTTTTCGAATCATGCTGGCGATTGGTGGCTGGCTGCTGCTGCTTTTCCTGGTGGCCGCCTACTATGAATGGCGGGGCATTTTGATCAGCAAAACCAATATGCTGAAAATCATGCAATACTCTTGGCCGCTGCCCTTCGCGGCCAATATCGCCGGCTGGGCTATGGCAGAAACCGGTCGCCAGCCTTGGCTGGTGTATGGTCTGCAAAGAGTGGAGCACGGCATCTCCCAAGCTGTGGCTCCTTCAGAAATCGTTTTTACCATGGCGGGATTCGTGCTGATCTATTCGCTGCTGATTGTAATTACTGCGGCGCTGATGCTGCGGATGATCAAGCGGGGCCCCGAATCGCTGCCGCTTCACGGCGAAGATCAGGAGGGGGGGTATGGAGCATGAGTCTGGCCGTGCTTTGGTTTGGCCTGATCGGAGTATTATTTGCAGGCTATTGTTTTTTGGAAGGATTTGATTTTGGAATTGGGATGTTGGCGGCAATGGCCGGCCGCAATCGCTCCGCCGGCAAAGCATTGCTGGACAGCATCGCGCCGCACTGGGATGGGAATGAAGTTTGGCTGATCACCGCGGGGGGAGCCATGTTCGCTGCATTTCCCGGTTGGTACGCGACCTTCTTCAGCGGTTATTATCTGCCGTTGTTCCTTTTGCTGATGGGACTGGTGCTGCGTGGAGTGGCGATTGAGTTTCGCCATTATACCGCCGGCCCGGAATGGCAGCGGCGGTGGAACTGGCTGCTGGCCTTTGGAAGTGGGGTAGTCCCCCTGCTCCTGGGCACGGCACTGAGCAGCTTGCTCCAGGGGGTGCCGATTGACCGCCAGCTGTTGTATCGGGGGAGCCTGTTCGACCTACTCTCCGGCTATTCGGTCCTGAACGGACTTAACCTGCTATTGCTCTGTTTCTGGCACGGCTCACTGTTCGCAGTAATGAAGCTCGGCCAAGAAGCACTGCCGGATTTGATCCGCGGGAATTTGCGCTGGATCGGGATTGCGGCGGCCGGTCTCTGGACCCTGAGCTGGCTGGTCGGCTCGCTCTCAATCCCCGCTCTGAATGTTCTGCCGGCTGTCGTTCCGGCGGCGCTCGGTTTACTGGCGCTACTAATGTCGGGGAGGGCAAGCAGCCGGAGGAAAGACAAACGTGCGTTTTTGTGGAGCGGAGCGGCCGCCGCGTTGTATCCGGGGGTCATCTTTTCCGCTCTGTTTCCGCGGGTGATGGTTTCCAGCTGGGGTGAAGCGTTCAATTTGACCATTTACAATACCGCTGCCAGCGCTTACAGCCTCCGGGTACTAAGCATAGTGGCACTGACCCTGGTGCCGCTGGTGTTGCTGTATCAGGCCTGGAGCTATTGGATTTTTCGAAAACGAGTTGCCGTATCCGGAGCACTGCCCACGGACAATGCTTAACGGAGGAAAGAACCGAGAATGCCCCGGACCAGTTCCCGGGTAACTTGGCGACCAACTGTAGTGACCGCTGTTTTGGCCATTTTTTCCATAAACGTATCCGGTTGTCGGCCGGCTCTGCGCGGGCGGGAATCATCCTCTCGCGGCTCAGGGCGGTCGACTTGCCGTTTCCGCCCGGTGTCGGCCACCGCTTCCGTCGCTTGTTTTTCCCGAGCCAGCTTCAATTGCAAATATTCATAGGCCGATTCCCGATCGACTGTTTGCTCATATTTGTTTCGAAACCGCGATGACTGCAAAGCCGCCTGCATTTTTTCCGGGGAGAGGGGTCCGACCAGACTGCGGGGCGGGAGCATAAGGGCTTTTTCCACGACCGAAGGTCGGCCTTGTTCGTCCAGTAAAGAGACCAGCGCTTCACCCACCCCCAGTTCGGTGATGACCTGTTCAACCGAAAATGCGGGATTTTGGCGGAAGGTGGCTGCCGCCGCTTTGACCGCTTTTTGGTCCTTAGGGGTGTAGGCTCGAAGGGCGTGCTGCACCCGATTGCCCAACTGCCCCAGCACGCTTTCCGGGATATCAACCGGATTCTGAGTGATGAAGTACACGCCCACTCCTTTGGAGCGGATCAAACGAACCATTTGCTCGATTTTGTCGAGCAAAATTCTGGGGGCATCCTTGAACAAGAGATGAGCTTCGTCGAAAAAGAACACCACCTTGGGTTTATCCAAATCGCCGACCTCCGGCAATTCTTCGAACAGTTCCGATAGAAGCCACAGCAGGAAAGTGGAATACAGCGCTGGGGATTGAAACAGTTTGTTGCAGGACAAGATATTAATCATGCCGAAGCCGTTTTGGTCAGTTGTAATAAAATCGTTGATATCCAGCGCCGGCTCGCCGAAAAACTGTTCGCCACCCTGTTCCTCGATTACCAACAGAGCCCGCTGGATGGCACCGACCGACTGCTTGGATATGGTCCCGTATTCAACGGTATATTTGGCGGCATTATCGGCGACATACACCAACATTGCCCGCAGATCTTTGAGATCGAGCAGCAACAGACCCATATCGTCGGCGATTCGGAAGACCAGGTTGAGAACCCCGCTTTGGATTTCATTCAGATCCAGCAGCCGGGAGAGCAGGATCGGTCCCATTTCCGAAACGGTGGTCCGGATGGGCGATCCCTGTTCGCCAAAAACGTCCCAAAATTGAACCGGAAACGACTGATATTGGAAGTTATGTAATCCGAGGGCATTAACTCTGGCTTCGATTTTCGGATTACCGCCGCCGGCAGCGGACATCCCGGAGAGGTCGCCTTTGATATCCGAAAGAAAAACCGGAGTTCCGATTGCACTGAATTCTTCAGCCATTACCTGCAGGGAGATGGTCTTGCCGGTGCCGGTAGCGCCGGTGATTAAGCCATGACGATTGGCCATGCGGGGCAAAAGATACAATTCGGCCTCGGCTTTGGCGATATAGAGCTTGTCATCCACCTGAAAATCACTCCTAACGGTAATACTTGAACCGCCAATCGGTTTCAGCTCTTTGCCGGCTGGCCTGCTCGATTTTGTCGGACATTGTTTTAATAATACCATTTCGCCATGCCAGCGCAAAAACATTCACGCCGGTTATGATCAAGGCAACCGGGATAACCAGAATAAGATAAATCTGGGAGTAATCCTGCCCCGGGGGGATTGCCAGAGCTTGGGATTATGGTATAGTATATTAATAATAATTATTATAAACAAAAATAAAATAAAATTTATTTATGGAAGGGAGGCTGAATTGATGCCAGAAGAATTCAAGATCGGATGCCAACGACCGCCAATCAAAAAACCGCAACTGGAAGCAGAGGCAGCTGCCGCAGGCAGTGGCAGTGTAAAGGAGGCGAGAAAATCGATGGTAAAAGTGGGGAAACCAGCACCTGAATTTACAGCGTCGGGATTCTACCAGGGTAAGTTCATGAATTTCAGCCTTTCCGAATTCAAGGGGCAATGGGTGTTGCTCTGCTTCTATCCCGGTGATTTTACCTTCGTCTGAGCGACTGAGATTTCAGCAGTTGCTGAAAAGTATCCAGCGTTCCAAAACTTAGGAGTGCAAGTGCTTTCAATGAGCGTGGACAGTGTTTTCGTCCATAAAATGTGGAATGATCATGAATTGTCGAAGATGATCAACAAAGACATCCCATTCCCGATGCTGTCCGATCAGGATGGAAGCATTGGTAAGATGTACGGAATATACGATGAGGACAGCGGGATAGAAACCCGGGGAAGATTCATCATCGATCCTGATGGCAATATCCAGGGATTTGAGGTCTTGACTCCACCGGTGGGCAGAAATGTCAAGGAGTCGATCCGTCAGATCCAGGCATTTCAGCTGGTGCGAGCTTCGCAAGGAACCGAAGCCACCCCCTCCGGCTGGCGGCCAGGCAAGCAAACCCTGAAACCGGGTCCAGATTTAGTCGGCAACGTTTGGAAAGTGTGGAAGGTTAGCGAAGCCTTTGAGGATTAGCAAATAAAGGACTTGGATTCGACCAGCCGATACAATCATAAAAACGGCGTCCCCGGGAGGAGACGCCGTTTGCCATTGCCGGATGCATGAGAACGAATGTGCCGCCGAAAAAGCTAAGTCATGCCCAATTAATTGAGCGGACCATCGTAATAGGGACGGGGATCTTCGAAAACCAGCTGACTGAACGTCAGGATGGTTTCGGGGAAAGAAAGGCAGGAATCTCCGCGGTCACGAGCATCCTGGACCAATTTGGTGATTGGCTGGGAAGTGAGGATTACGTCTTTTGGTTCCACCATGGCGGCCAGCAAAGGAAAGTGCTGGTGACCGAAGCGAATTCCCAGACGGGCATTGTTAGTCCAGGTGATATGCAACACGTAGGAGTCTTTCTCTTCATTGTGAAACCAGCTGTAGCGATACTGTCCGCAGGGCTCCTTCCAGAGAGACTGACATTCCCGTTCCAATTCCTTGATGTAGAGGATGATGACCTCTCGGCCGTTTTCCAGGCGGCCGGTGGCTGATTGTTCAGGAGCGTAAGAAGTAACCAGCATCACATTTTCATTGTTCATTGGTATGTCCTCCGGTCTTACAGGCTGTTCTCTAAAATGTGAGCCAGGTCTTCAGCTCTCGTCCGGCGAGGATTCGCTTCCAGTGAGCTGGAGTGAAAGGCTGCTTCAACAATTTCTGGGATATCCTGGGCGCTGATTCCGATCTCCGATAATTTACCCGGCAATTCCATTTTCAGCAATAGTTTTTCAATGTAGTTGATGAAACGGTTGGCAGCCTCCTCCGGCGGAGCGTCGGCTGCGGCAAGACTGGTGGCGTAAGCCAGTTCAGCGTATTTGTGGTCGATCAGCGGCAGATTGTAGCGCATGACTTGGGGCAGCAATGCGGCGCAGGCCTGGCCATGAGGGGTTCCAAACTGAGCGCCCAGGGCATGGGCTAGAGCATGAACCGCTCCGGCCCGGACATTGTTTAGGGCCATACCCGCCAGTAGACTGGCCAGCATCATTTTTTCCCGAGGTTCTTTCCGGCCGGTGGTAAACGAAGCGTAAATGTTCTGCGTGATTAAAACGACCGCGTTTTTACTCAATCCGTTCGAATAAGGATTGGACCAGCGAGAGCTGAAGGCCTCGATAGCGTGCGTCAAAGCGTCGAGGCCGGAAAGCGCGGTTAAATTCCGAGGCATAGACATGGTGAAGATGGGGTCGACAATTGCGGCGGCGGCGATCCAGGAAGAATCACGGATACTGCTTTTGCGCCGCCCCGGAGGGTCAATCAAAACAGCGTTCTCGGTTACTTCACTGCCGCTGCCGGCGGTGGTGGGAACAGCAATCCAGGGCAAACCAGGCTGCTGCGGAGTCCTGCCATACAGGAAATCGCGGGTTGGTTCCGTTTCCCGGATCAAACCGGCAGCGGCTTTGGCCGCATCCAAAACACTCCCGCCGCCGACTCCCACAACCAAGTCGCAGCCCTGAGCGAGCAGGAGAGTTCGGATTTCATCGATCTGGTCGACGGTTGGCTCGGGATCGACTTCCGAGTAAAAAACGGCATCAAGGGCTGATTGCCGCAAGCTGGCGGTGATCCGCTCCAAGTTGCCGGATGCCGCCAAACTGTTGCGGCCGGTGAGAATGAGCGGTTTTTGGCCTAGCCGTTGGCATTCGGCGGTGATTCGCTCATTGCTTCCCGGTCCGAACAAGATTCGGGACGGATTGATGATATCGAGCAGCACTCAGTTTAGCTCCCTTCTTCCACTGCTCTGGAAACCGGCGGGGACTTTGGTCCGGCGAGCAGCCGCTGTTGTTCCAGGGTCAGGAGTTTGCGAATGCAGGTGTAGGTGAACAACCAGACGGCAATCGCATTTACCGCCGCTCCCACTAAGAACGGGGTGCCGGCGGCTTTAATAGTCAATAGACTATGCATGAACCAACCGATGTCCGCCGGCAGCAGCGGGGGCGAGACTGCTCCCAATAAAAAACTGCCGACGGCGTAATCAGCGACAAAAAACAGCGGTACCGCCCACTTCAGCGAGATTACGGTTAATACCGCTGCAGTCGCAGGAAGCCGCAATAAACGAGCCAACAGATATGAAATCGGAATGCTGACCAAAGGCAAAGGCAGCATGTTCAGAGCTGCTCCCAGCGCCACACCCTGAGCGATCTTGCTGGGTGATCCGGGCAGCGTCATACAATGTCGATAAGCTGCTACCACTTTACCCCAAATTTGCTTCCATCGACATGATAAAAAATTGAACATTCGGTTTAAGCTCTCGGTCCCAGCGACAAACGCCGCCAATAGATGTCGGCCGGCAAGTACATCCGGGAGTAATATTCTTTGACCATTCTTTCCGCGGAAAACTGATAGTGACTCATGGTGATACTAGCTCGCATCATTTGTACCCAGCGCTCTTTGTTGCAGTAGTAGGTTGGAATGACTTCATCCAGCAGCACTTGGTGCAAGGCTGTCAAATCGTGTTCATCCTGGCCGGGTCCTTCATAACCGTTGCCAATTTGCCAGCCGGTAATTCCGTGCTGACAGCCTTCCGGCCACCAGCCGTCCAACACACTCAGGTTGAGAACGCCATTCATGGCCGCCTTCATTCCAGAGGTGCCGCTGGCTTCCATCGGCCGGCGCGGGTTGTTGAGCCAGACGTCACAGCCGCGGGTCAGAATCCGGCCAATGACCATGTCATAATTCTGGAGGAAAACGATGCTGTTGGGATAGCGGCGGCTCATGCTCACAATGCTGGTAATGATGTTTTTGCCCATTTCATCCTGAGGATGGGCTTTACCGGCGAAGATCAACTGCAGCTTTCCGTCTCGCAGCAAAGGATCAATGATCGCCGGGTTTTGGAATATCAAGTTTGCCCGCTTATAGGGCGCTGCTCGGCGGGCAAAGCCAATGAGCAAGGCATTGGGATTCAGTTGGCTGCCGGTTCGGGCAGCTACTTCCCGCACCAGTTCTTGTTTCAGCTTTTGGTGAACGGACCAGAGATCACCCTCCTGTTCGAAGGCCTGAGTCATCTCCGGATCGCGCCAGGATGGAGTATGAACGCCGTTGGTGATCGCAATAATTGGCGCAGCTTGATTGACATGCTTCCACATGGCGCGGGCGGTATGACCGTGCAACTGGGCCACTGCATTGGAAATCCGAGCAACCCGAAGCCCGCCCACGGTCATATTGAACGGATTGCCACCGATGGCTTCCATCTGTTCGGCGGTTAAACCGTTAAAGGCTCCCATCGGCTCCAGGGATTCCAAGGTATGGGATTCGTTGCCGGCCAAAACCGGCGTATGGGTGGTAAAGACGATCCGGCGGCGGATGTCCCGCCATGCTTCCTCGAATTTGAAACCGTCCCGCTCCTGCTCCCGAATCAACTCGGTGGCTGCCAGCACGGCATGACCTTCGTTGAAGTGATAGACATCGACATCGATATTCAATGCTCGAAGCGCCCGCACACCGCCAATGCCGAGGACGATTTCCTGGGCAATACGAGTTTCATGGGGACCGCCGTAGAGACAGCCAGTGATGTCCTTATAAATTCCGTTCTCCGGCAGATTGGTGTCAAGCAGATAAAGGGGTACGTTATTATAGCGGTCAACCATCCAAACTTTACAGACAACATCTTGGTCCTTGATCCGGACGGTCACGGAGACTCCGGTATCATGCAGGAATTCATATTGATGGACGGGGAAGGTGTCGTATGGTTTGCCGTCCGGCCCAATCAGCTGGGTGGTGTAACCGTAGTGCCAAAGCAGACCGATGCCAACCAACGGCATGCCCAGATCATGGGCGCTTTTCAACATATCGCCGGCCAGAATCCCCAGACCCCCGGAATAGATCTGGAATTCAACATTCAAGCCGTATTCCATACAAAAATAGGCAACCCGGGGTATTCGATCCTCTTCAAACATTAGCAAGCTCCTTTATGAAAAGGCGATCTTTAGGCCATTCTACACCAAACGATCGAAATGTCGCAACCGAACCAGCCGCTTGCCAGGAGGGAAAGCAGGAGAATTATCCGCTGTACAGAACAAATATATCAACTTCGAAGGAGGTGGAGCGCGATGCCGGCCAATCTAACTCCTCAATACTATGAAGCGGAGGAAGCATTCAAAAACGCCCGCACGGTCGCGGAAAAGATACAATCCCTGGAGAATATGCTGGCAGTGATGCCAAAACATAAAGGGACTGAGAAGCTGCAGGGAGACATCAAACGCCGTCTCTCCCGGCTGCGGCAGGAGGCCGCCGTCCGCTCCGCCTCGACTCGCGAGGATCCCTTCTATGTAATAAAGGAAGGAGCCGGCCAAATCGCTCTGCTCGGCTGCCCCAACAGCGGTAAATCTGCTTTAGTCGGGGCACTCAGCCGGGCCCGGGTCAAAATTGCCGACTATCCCTTCGCCACCACCGTTCCGATTGCGGGCATGATGCCGTTCGAGAATGTGCTGGTGCAGTTGGTGGATACGCCTCCTTGGGCGGAGAACATGGAGCCCTCCGGACTCGCCGGATTGCTGCATAACGCGGATGGCCGGCTGCTGCTGATTGATGCCGGCGACTGCTTGGAGCAGATTGAAAAAATTATGAATTGGTATATCGCCAAGCGATTGCCGTTGGCCAAAACGATGATTGCCCTCTCCCGTTTTGACCGGGAGCCGGAGCCTGAACTGGCGGAACTGGTGCAGCAGTGCCTTCCCCTGAGAATGGAGATTATACCGATCTCGACTACCACCGGACTTAACCTCGAGCGCTTGCGAAGGCGATTATTCGATTTGCTGGAGGTGATCCGGATCTATACCAAGACTCCCGGACAGCAGCCCAATCGGACTGATCCATTTGTGCTGCCGGCTGGAAGCACGGTATATGATCTAGCCTATCGAATTCATAAAGATCTGGCTCAACGATTAAAAAACGCCCGGGTCTGGGGATCGACTAGATTCCCCGGACAGTCGGTACCCCGGGATTACGTCTTGCATGACCAGGATACAATCGAACTAGCACAGTTGGGAAAGGAGAAAACCCAATGAGGATCGGCGTGTATCAATTTGCACCGGAATTCGGCAAGATTGCAGACAATGTCGCCAGGGTCGCCAAGGTGCTCGGTTCTCTGGCGGCCGATCTGGTGGTCTTGCCCGAACTGTTTAGCACTGGTTATCTGTTTGAATCCAATGAAGAACTGGCCCGGCTGGCCGAACCGGTTCCCAACGGCCCTACCACCCGGGCTTTAGCGGCGGTGGCGAAAGCCGGGAAGATGTCGATCGTTGCCGGACTGGCGGAGTATGATCCGGAGCAGGAAAAATACTACAATACGGCGGTGGTGCTGGACCCTGCGGGGTACGTGGGCAAATACCGTAAACTCCATCTCTACTATAAAGAGAACAAATGGTTTGCTCCCGGAGATCAGGGCTTTCAAGTGTTCGAACTGGGCGGGATCAAAGTCGGAGTGATGGTTTGTTTTGACTGGTTCTTTCCGGAGTCAGCCCGCACTTTGGCTTTGCTCGGCGCCCAAGTTATCTGCCAGCCGGCCAATTTGGTCCTCCCCTATTGTCAACAGGCCATGATCACTCGGTCTCTGGAAAATGGAGTTGTTTGTGTTACGGCCAATCGGGTGGGCAGAGAAATCCGCGATGAGGAAGATTTGCAGTTTACCGGGCAGAGTCAGGTGGTGGCAGTGCCCGGCCGAGTGTGCTTTCGGCTGGGAAATGCGGAAGAGGTGGCGGTGGTGACGGAAGTCGATGTCCAACCGGCGCTTGACAAGAGGATCAATGCGTACAATGATCTCTTCGCCGACCGGCGGCCGGATTTCTATCGGCTCAGATAGTCGATAATACCGCTGCTGATAGCCAAAGCGGCTTTATTTCGAAATGACGGCTGATTCAGCAGGCGTTCTTCTTCCGGGTTGCTGAGGTAAGCGATTTCGACCAGGGCCGAGGGGATGGTGGTGTGGCGCAGGACGGCGAAGCCTTGTTCCCGGACTCCGCGATCGGTTCGGCCCAGCTGCTCCAGGAGTTGCTTTTGGAGGGAGTTGGCCAACGCTTGGCGCCGATTGCGTTGGGCCTCGGTTGGCTGGATCCAGGGTTCGCAAAAATAAACCGAACTTCCGTCCAGGGAGGGACGTTCGGAGGAATTGGCATGGATGCTGACGAAAGCATCAGCAAGAGCCCGATTGGCTACTTCGGCCCGATCTTCCAGACTGAGCGAAGTGATTCCGGTGCGGGTGAGAATCACCTTGATCCCCTTGGCTCGTAAATTATCCGCAACCTTTCGCGCCACGTCCAAAACCAGATCCCGTTCACACAATCCGGTTTGCGGAGCGATGGCACCGGTATCGTTGATGCCATCGGCATTAGTGCTGCCGTGGCCTGGATCGATGACTACGCTCCGGCCTTTCAGGACCGGCGGTTCGATTCGGAGCACGTAGCTATCGGGGGCTTGTGCGGTAACGGTGTAGCTGCAGGCGGCTTTTAGATCAAGCACCAGCCGCACTGTCTGGGGGGTGAATTGACCCAGCCGGATTCCGGCAATGAGCGGATTGTTGGAATCAATCACCGGATCGGCGGAGCCGGTCGGCCATTGCAGAGACTCAAAGTCTACGACCAGTCGCCTGGGATCTTCCAACCAAAAGATTTTGGGAGGTGAGGCACCGGGAGCGACCAGGTTCAGGCTGAAAGCGGTATCCTCCAACTGCAGCGAAGCCAGTTCCAAGTAAGGGAGCTGGGATTCAACTGGGTTGGGGGAAGCCGCCGGGGTTTCCGCAACCGTCTCTCCTTGAGAATCGGGTGGCGAAGCGGTTGGGACAGGGGTTTCCGCTGGTTGGCCCACGGTTCTGCCTCGGGAAGCGACCTCCGGCTGGACATCGACCAGACTGGCCGCAATCCAAACTGTTTCGTGCCGGGCGGTGCTTACTTGATACCATTGCCGGATCTGACCACTGATTCGAAATACATCTCCCCGGACAGCCTGCCCGATTCGAGCGAAAATGGTTCCCGGACCGGAACGCAGGTTAACTGTCTCCGCTATGACCACTGCCTCCCCTTGCCGGCTTTGCACGGGGATTTGCAGGGCAACGGTTTTGGTCGTCGCTTGCCATTCGATTGCCACTCCCATGGTTTCGCCCAAAAACCGCAGCGGCACCATGGTGCGTTCATTGCAGATCACGGGCACGGTGTCGATCAGTTTGACATTACCGTCGATGGTGACGGCAGTGCTGCCAATCTTTAGTTTGATGGTCTGATCGTTATGTACCACAACCGCCTGTTGTTCGGTCGGCAGCCACAATACGTAGGCTCCCAAGGCTTCGGCAATGAACCGGAGCGGCACCATGGTGCGGTTGTTGTGATCGATATAGGGGGGTGAAGCACAATCGACCAATTGCCCGTTGATGGTGATTCGAAGAGCGTCCGCGGCAGGGGTAGTTGTTTTCGCGGCTGCGGCGGCGGAGGGGAAACAACCGGCAGGGCACAAAGAAAAAACGAGGAACAAGAATATTACATAATGCGTTCGCAGCATAGGTGAACCTCCGTGAAGAACCAGGCCTGATTAACATGTTATACGAGCTTTTTGGTAATTTACTTACAGTTTGATTGATGATGCAACCCCGGAATACATGGTAACGCCAACGGACAAGCAGCCGACTCTTATTCGGATGGTTCGGGGTTCGAGCCCCTGATGGCGCACCAGTAAAAAAGGGCAAAGCTGCCGTGTGCGGGAAGCCTTGCCCTTGATTTTTGCAAATAGAGATAAATGCAATTAGCGGAATTTGTCCGGGAATTGCTTGATAATACCCTCGGCCAAACCATCGGCCATTCTGAACGCTTGGATTTCAAGTTTGTCGTAGGCGGCAATATCCCCAGCGTAATCTTTAGCCAGCCGGGCAGTCAGCTCCGCCTGAATCAGAGTCAAGTACTGCTTAAGCATGGCCGCGATCGGTTTTTGCGGCCAATTGGGATTGATGGTGCTGAGGAAGCCGGCGAGTGCGTCGGCGTTGCGATACCATCGCTCTTCAATCAGGCGGGAAGCGGCGGCGTCGCCAGCTTTCTGGGCCTTTATCAACTCGATGGTAATGGCTGTGTGATTGTCCAGCAGCCGGCCGAATTGCTCGGCGGGTTCATTTCCGTATAATGGCTGCAAGCTCTCAACCATATCCTGCTGGTTCCGGACTAGGCGGGCGGTAACCTCGGCTTGATCCGGCAGGTTCTCGAGAATGCTGAGCATGAGCATTCGATTCCACTCCAGATGCTGTCCCCACAACATTCGCTGCTCAAAGCGGAAAGCAACCGCTGATCTGGTCAGCCCAGCCGCCGGATCGGTCGACGCCGCCGGGGCAAAGCTCCGGCAGAGACTTTGACAGCCGGTGATACCTAAGCTCGCGAGAAGCAGCAGGATCAGTCCCAATCCCCACTTTTTGCTCAAAGCCAGTTCACCCTTTCTCCTCACAAATTTTGTTTCCGAAATATTGGTTGCAAATTATGATACGCGATATGAATTAATTAATCAAAAGCAATTCTAATGGAGCATAATGAGAACGGAGGCGGTGAGTCTTTGTGCTGAAGCGATGGCGGTCTTGGCAACAAGATCAAATGCTGAAACTGAAGCGGATTTGCAAGGCCAAAGCCAGGGCGTGGCAAATCGAAAAATTCCTGCCGTTGGGCGAGTTTGGAAGATATCTGCTGGGCGGCCTGTTCCTGAGTCTGAGTTTTCTGTTTATCTTTATTCAGTTGGCAGATGAATTACTGGAGAATGAACTCGTGCTTTTTGACCAGGTGGGCACCGGCCTGATCCGTTCCTGGGATTTTCCGCATGCTACCGAGGTTATGACCGGAATCACAATGTTGGGTTCCGCCGGGGTAACCAGTCTGATCGCCGGGCTGCTCGTCCTGGCGCTGGCTGCCCGGCACAAATATTTCCGGGAAGCCACGGCCATCGTTGTGGTTCTGGCAGGGGCCGGGATAATGAATATAATGCTGAAATATGGATTTCAGCGCGATCGTCCAAACATAGGCAGTTTGCTCCAGGTCAGCGGCTACAGTTTTCCCAGCGGACATGCCATGATCGCCTGCGCCTTTTACGGGCTGCTCGCCTATTTGGTGTGGGACAACCGGGAATGCCGGCGATTGAAATATATCTTGGTTCCAGCCTTGGCGGTGCTGATAGCGGCGATTGGAGTCAGCCGGATCTATCTCGGTGTTCACTACCCCAGTGACGTGGTCGCCGGTCTTGCCGCCGGCGCTTTCTGGTTGGTGTTATGCATTCTCGGCTTGCAGGCGGTCAGGCATTACCAGGAGCAAGACCGGCGGCAAAAAGAGCGCCTCGGGAACTAAAGAGCGGAAATGGGATTGTGCTATAATGGCCTGGTGGTTGAAACCTAAAATTTCTAAAATGGAGGATGTTAAGCGATTTGATCAGCACTGCGAATGTCAGCCTGCGATTTGGCGGGAGAAAGTTATTTGAAGATGTCAACATTAAATTTACCCCGGGGAATTGTTACGGATTGATCGGCGCCAACGGAGCAGGAAAATCAACCTTTCTGAAAATCCTGGCCGGAGAAATCGAGCCTAGCACCGGCGAAGTGATAGTATCACCCGGCGAGCGGCTGGCGGTTCTTAAGCAGGATCAGTATCAATTTGATGAACATGAAGTATTGAAAACCGTGATTATGGGTCATGCTCGACTGTATGCCATTATGGAAGAAAAAGAAGCCTTGTACGCCAAGGCCGATTTCTCTGACGCGGATGGAATGAAGGCGGCGGACCTGGAAGTCGAATTTGGAGAGCTCAACGGCTGGGATGCGGAGTACGAGGCGGCAACCTTATTGAACGGACTGGGGGTCCGGGAAGAGCTTCACAACAAGCGAATGAAGGAACTGGACGGTATTGAAAAAGTCAAGGTGCTGCTTGCCCAGGCCTTGTTTGGCCATCCCCATATCCTGTTGCTGGATGAACCAACCAATCATCTCGACATTAAATCAATCAAATGGCTGGAAAACTATCTGCTTGATTTTGAGAGCACGGTCATCGTGGTCTCCCATGATCGGCATTTTCTGAATAAGGTCTGTACTCATATTGCCGACATCGACTTCAGCAAAATCAAGGTCTATGTCGGAAACTATGACTTCTGGTATCAGTCCAGTCAGCTGGCCTTGCAATTAGCCCGGGACAAGAATCGCAAACTGGAGGAAAAGGTCAAGGACCTGCAGGAATTCATTGCCAGATTCAGCGCCAACGCCTCCAAATCCAAGCAAGCCACGTCCCGCAAGAAGCAGCTGGAGAAATTGACTCTGGAGGATATTCCGCCCTCTTCCCGCAAGTATCCCTTTATTGCCTTCAAATCCGACCGGGAAGCCGGCAACGAGCTCCTGGCGGTCAATGATTTATACGTTCGGGATGAGGAACGAACGCTTTTGAACAACATCAGCTTTCTCGTCAACAAAGGCGATAAGATTGCCTTCGTGGGTCCGGACGGTGCGGCCAAAACTGCTTTATTCAAAATTCTGATGGGCGAAATGGAGGCGGCGGGAGGAGATTTCAAATGGGGAATCACGACCTCCCGAGCATACTTCCCCAAAGAAAACGGTCATTTTTTTGACGATGTCCGGTTAAATTTGGTTGATTGGCTGCGGCAATTTTCGGTGGAGCAAAATGAGACCTTTATCCGCGGCTTCCTGGGCCGAATGCTTTTCTCTGGGGAAGAAGCACTGAAGGAAGCCCGGGTGCTCTCCGGTGGTGAACGGGTGCGCTGTCTGCTGGCCAAAATGATGCTTAGCGGGGCCAATGTGCTGCTGTTGGATGAGCCCACCAATCATCTCGATTTGGAATCGATTACCGCGGTCAACAACGGGCTGATAAATTTTCCGGGAACGATTTTGTTTGTATCTCACGACCATGAGTTCATTCAAACCCTGGCTAATCGCATCATTGAAATCACTCCTCAGGGCGTGGTTGACCGGCAGTCGAGTTATGATGAGTACTTGGAAAATGAAGAGCTGCAGGCGCGAGTCGAGGCGATGTATCAGCAGGAGGGATGTTGATTCCGCTAACCTGTTGCGCCGCAATGATAATGGCCAGCTCCCGGACGACGGGAGCTGGCCATTATCAGTTTTAGTGAAACTTAGTGCTGAAGGGACTACTGCAGATAAAATTTAATGGTGTTGTTCTTGCCTTCCCAGAGCACGTTGTCAATTTTGAAGTTGTAGCTTTGAACTCGGAGCGACGCACCAATCAAGGGTTGTGTGACCGTTCCGTAATTAAATCGGGTGGGATCAGTGATGAAAATCCGATTCAAGGCCGTCCATTTACCGTCGGCCAGGATCTCGACGTTGGTCTGGCCGGAATGGTATAGGGCATTATTGAAATAGAAGGAAAACATCTCCGGCTGGTTTGCCTCCAAAGAGCCTTCGGCTTCGGTGACTTTCAGTACATTGCAGTCGAGATCTGAATCGTAGTTGATCTCCTCGACACTGTAGAGCCGATTGTCAATCAGACATTTGATGTCCCCAGAACTGACGGTGTATTCTTTGCCCCGGAGCCGGATAATGTTTTTCCGAATCACTGTGACACTGGTAATATCGAAGCGCTCTCCGCCCCGAATAATCTGGACGTTAGCGGCATCACGGAGGGTGTCGTTGATCTGCACCCAATAGAGGATTTCACTGCGGGTGCAGTAGAACGTGAACTTGTTGTCCTGAACTGTAATTCGCTTAATGGCATAATTGACCTGATCAGCGATCAGCACCGTATCCCCGGGGGCATAGGTCTGGCCGCCCTTGACGAAGTTGCCGGCGGCGTCGATGGTCACCTCCGAAACCTCCAGCTTCTCTCCATTAACAACAAAAAACAGGTTGTCGATCTTATCCAAATTGAGCTGGGCGTCATCGACATAGATGGCTCGAATACTGGACTTG